>Ga0256305_1000090_pt1 | contig 12874 bp, 9 predicted proteins | sample ColtaT_24_FD_189997 | JGI IMG/M metagenome (GOLD analysis project Ga0256305, IMG submission 189997) | Metatranscriptome of freshwater microbial communities from Columbia River, Oregon, United States - Colum_Yuk_RepB_8d (Metagenome... | ecosystem: Environmental > Aquatic > Freshwater > River... | reverse complement strand
CTTTTTATATTTAAGTTGCCGGTGTAGCTCAGCTGGCTAGAGCAGCTGATTTGTAATCAGCAGGTCGTGGGTTCGAGTCCCTCCATCGGCTCAAAGTTGTAAGCAACTAAATGTAAAAGGTTTGGGGAGATACTCAAGCGGCCAACGAGGGCGGACTGTAAATCCGCTGACTACGTCTTCGCAGGTTCGAATCCTGCTCTCCCCACGAGATTTTGAATTTAGAGAGAAGGATTTGGTTTTCTGAATTCTGAAAGCTAACTTCTGAATACACAAAAGCCGGTGTAGCTCAGGGGTAGAGTGCTTCCTTGGTAAGGAAGAGGTCACGGGTTCAATTCCCGTCATTGGCTCTTAAAAAAGTTTATTTTTTGAACACTAATATATAACTAAGATTAAATTATTAAATCATGGCAAAAGAAACCTTTGATCGTTCGAAGCCCCATTTAAATATTGGAACTATCGGACACGTTGACCACGGTAAAACTACGTTAACAGCTGCAATTACTAAAGTATTAGCTGATGCTGGTTTATCAGAAGCAAAATCATTTGATCAAATTGATAATGCTCCAGAAGAAAAAGAAAGAGGTATTACTATTAATACATCTCACGTAGAATATTCTACAGCTAACCGTCACTACGCTCACGTTGACTGTCCAGGTCACGCGGATTACGTTAAGAACATGGTTACAGGTGCTGCTCAAATGGACGGTGCTATCTTAGTAGTTGCTGCTACAGATGGTCCTATGCCACAAACAAGAGAGCACATCCTTTTAGGTCGTCAAGTAGGTGTGCCTAGAATGGTTGTATTCATGAACAAAGTGGATATGGTTGATGATGCTGAATTATTAGAATTAGTAGAAATGGAAATTAGAGATTTATTATCTTTCTATCAATATGATGGAGATAATGGTCCAGTTATCCAAGGTTCTGCTTTAGGTGGATTGAATGGTGATCCAAAATGGGTTGCTACTATCATGGAATTAATGGAAGCTGTTGATAACTGGATTGAATTACCAGTTCGTGACGTTGAAAAACCTTTCTTAATGCCAGTTGAAGACGTATTTACAATTACTGGTCGTGGAACTGTTGCTACAGGTCGTATCGAAACAGGAGTTGCTAATACAGGAGATCCAGTTGAAATCATCGGTATGGGTGCTGATAAATTAACTTCTACAATTACAGGAGTTGAGATGTTCCGTAAAATCCTTGATAGAGGTGAAGCTGGTGATAACGTAGGTTTATTATTAAGAGGTATCGCTAAAGAAGATATCAAAAGAGGAATGGTTATCGTTAAACCAGGATCTGTTAAACCACACGCTCACTTCAAAGCTGAGGTGTATATCTTGAAAAAAGAAGAAGGTGGACGTCACACTCCATTCCACAATAACTACCGTCCTCAGTTCTATGTACGTACAACTGACGTAACGGGTACTATTTCTTTACCAGCTGGTGTAGAGATGGTTATGCCTGGTGATAACTTAACTATTGATGTAACATTGTTAAGTCCTATCGCTTTATCAGTAGGTTTACGTTTCGCTATCCGTGAAGGTGGTAGAACAGTAGGTGCTGGTCAGGTTACTGAAATTTTAGACTAATTATAAGTCAACAATAATTAAAACCAGCAGTTCGCTGCTGGTTTTTTAACAAACGGGCGTAGTACAAGGGCTAGTATAGTGGTCTCCAAAACCATTGATGGGGGTTCGAATCCCTCCGCCCGTGCAAATAATGATTCAAATGACAAAAGTAGTTAATTACATATCTGAAGCTTTTCATGAATTGAAAACTAACGTAACTTGGCCAGTTTGGGCTGATGTTCAACGTTTAACAATAATTGTAGCAGTATTTTCAATTGTTTTCGCCCTATTAACATGGGGTGTTGATGAATTGTTTGTAAAAGCACTTGAAGGTTTTTTTAACATTTTAAAATAATACCTAAAGTATGTCTGTTAATAATGTTAATAAATGGTATGTAGTAAGGGCTGTAAGTGGTCAGGAAAACAAAGTTAAGGCTTACATTGAAACTGAAACGGCTAGATTAGGCATGGCTGATTATATTTCTCAAGTGCTTGTTCCTACTGAAAAAGTTGTTACTGTGCGTGATGGAAAAAAAAATAGCAAAGGATAAAGTATACTTTCCTGGCTATATTATGATTGAAGCTAACTTAACAGGTGAAATACCACATATTATCAAATCTATTCCAGGTGTTATTGGTTTTTTAGGAGAAACTAAAGGTGGTGATGCTGTGCCGTTAAGACAATCTGAAGTCAACAGAATGTTAGGTAAAGTAGACGAATTATCAGTTAAAGTTGATAATGTTGCTATACCATATACCATTGGCGAAACTGTAAAAGTTGTTGATGGACCATTCAATGGTTTCAATGGAACTATTGAAAAAGTAAATGAAGATAAGCGTAAACTTGAAGTAATGGTGAAGATTTTCGGAAGAAAAACACCTTTGGAATTGAGTTTTATGCAAGTTGAAAAAGTATAATTTTCGTTACATATATAAATCACATCAATCGCTTCCAATTGATAGATGTGCTAAATTTTTTTAAAAATGGCAAAAGAAGTTAGTAAAGTAGTTAAACTACAAGTTAAGGGAGGTGCAGCGAATCCATCGCCACCGGTTGGACCTGCTTTGGGGGCTGCTGGGGTTAACATCATGGAGTTTTGTAAGCAGTTTAATGCTAGAACTCAAGATAAACCTGGCAAAGTTTTACCAGTACAAATTACTGTGTATAAAGACAAGTCTTTTGACTTTGTTGTTAAAACGCCACCTGCTGCAATTCAATTATTAGAGGCAGCAAAATTAAAGTCTGGTTCTGGTGAACCAAACCGTAAAAAAGTTGCAAGTGTTACTTGGGACCAAATTAAAGCTATTGCTGAAGACAAAATGGCCGATCTAAATGCATTTACATTAGAGAAAGCTATGAGTATGATTGCAGGTACAGCTAGATCTATGGGTATAACAGTAACAGGGAATGCTCCTTTTTAATCGTTAAAAGAATTAGACAATGGCAAAATTGACAAAAAAGCAAAAAGAGGCTGCAGCAAAAATTGAGAAGAATAAACTTTATAGTTTAAAAGATGCTTCTGCATTAATTAAACAAGTTGCTTCTGCAAAATTTGATGAGTCTGTTGATATCGCAGTGAAATTAGGGGTAGATCCTAGAAAAGCGAATCAAATGGTAAGAGGGGTTGTAACATTACCTCACGGAACTGGTAAAGATGTAAGAGTATTAGCATTAGTTACTCCAGATAAAGAAGCTGAAGCTAAAGCTGCTGGTGCAGACCACGTAGGTTTAGATGATTATCTTCAAAAAATCAAAGACGGTTGGACAGATATTGATGTAATCATCACAATGCCTGCTGTTATGGGTAAATTAGGTCCATTAGGACGTGTTTTAGGACCAAGAGGTTTAATGCCTAACCCTAAAACAGGTACTGTAACAATGGATGTTGCTAAAGCTGTTGCTGAAGTAAAAGCTGGTAAAATCGATTTCAAAGTTGATAAAACTGGTATCGTTCATGCTGGAATAGGTAGAGTATCTTTTGATGCTGATAAAATCTATGAAAACGCACACGAAATCGTTCAAACATTAATCAAATTAAAACCAACTGCAGCTAAAGGTACATATATTAAGTCTATTCACTTATCTTGTACAATGAGTCCTGCAATTGCTTTAGATCCTAAAGCAGTATAATTGGTAGTTAAAAATTTTTAGTATGACTAGAGAAGAAAAATCAATCGCGATTAAAGATTTAACTGCACAGTTAGCGGATGTCAATGTTATCTATTTAGCAGACATTTCAGGACTAGATGCAGATACTACTTCAAACTTAAGAAGAGCTTGTTTTAAAGCAGGTATTAAATTAGAAGTTGTGAAGAATACATTACTTGAAAAAGCAATGCAAGCTTCAGATAGCGACTTTGGTGATTTATCAACAGTTCTTAAAGGAAATACTTCTATGTTTATTGCTGATACAGCTAATGGCCCAGCAAAAATCATTAAAGAATTTCGTAAGAAAGGTGAAAAACCACTTTTTAAAGGAGCTTATATTAACCAAGAAATTTATATCGGTGATAACTTATTAGATAGCTTAGTGGCTATTAAATCTAAAGAAGAAGTTATTGGTGAAATCATTGGATTATTACAATCTCCTGCTCAAAGAGTTATTGCAGCTCTTCAAAATCAACCTAATAAGGAAGAGGGAGCAGAATAATAAGTACGCACTTAATAAAATTATATTTTTACAAAACATTTTAAACGATAGAAAAAATGGCAGATTTGAAACAATTCGCAGAACAATTAGTTAACTTGACAGTTAAAGAAGTTAACGAATTAGCAACAATATTAAAAGATGAGTATGGTATCGAGCCTGCTGCTGCAGCTGTTGTAGTTGCTGCAGGTGGTGGTGAAGGTGCTGCTGCTGCTGAACAAACTGAATTTACAGTAGTATTAAAAGAAGCTGGTGCTTCTAAATTAGGAGTTGTTAAAGCGGTTAAAGAATTAACTGGTTTAGGTCTTAAAGAAGCAAAAGATTTAGTTGATGCTGCACCAACAAATGTAAAAGAAGGTGTTTCTAAAGATGAGGCTGAAGGTCTTAAGAAAGCTTTAGAAGAAGCAGGAGCTGTAGTTGAGTTAAAATAATTTATACTCATAATAAAGCTAGGTTTAGGTCTTGAGAGTGTTCTCAAAGACCTAAACCATTTTGCGTATATTAAATTATTGTATTTTTTATGCGTTTAAAAGTAAACAATAACGAAGAAAAAAATTAAACTATCTTTCCTGGTTTATTTTAAAGATGTATTGTTTATTTAAAAGGAAGTATTATTAAAACAGTGTATTTACACAAAAATTACTTTTTTTAAATCAAAATTTTATCCATTGATGATTGCTAATCAGACTGAAAGATTAAATTTTGCTTCAACAAAAAACATTCCACAATATCCAGATTTTCTAGATATTCAAGTGAAATCGTTTAAAGATTTTTTCCAATTGGAAACTAAATCTGACGAAAGAGGCAACGAAGGGCTGTATAATACCTTCATGGAAAATTTTCCAATTACTGATACGAGAAATCAGTTCGTATTAGAATTTCTAGATTATTTTATTGATCCACCTAGATATACCATCGAAGAGTGTATTGATAGAGGCTTAACGTATAGTGTGCCTCTTAAAGCTAGATTAAAATTATATTGTACTGACCCTGAACACGAAGATTTTGAAACAATCGTTCAAGATGTGTATTTAGGAACAATACCATATATGACACCTAGCGGTACATTTGTAATTAATGGTGCTGAGCGTGTAGTTGTATCTCAATTACACAGATCTCCAGGTGTATTCTTTGGACAGTCTTTCCATGCAAATGGGACTAAATTATATTCTGCCAGAATTATTCCTTTTAAAGGTTCTTGGATTGAATTCGCTACCGATATCAATAACGTAATGTACGCTTATATCGATAGAAAGAAAAAATTGCCTGTAACTACTTTATTTAGAGCCATCGGATTTGAAAGAGATAAAGATATCTTGGAAATTTTCGACTTAGCGGAAGAAATTAAAGTTTCTAAAACCGGTATCAAGAAATATGCAGGAAGAAGACTTGCTGCACGTGTATTAAATACATGGCATGAAGACTTCGTTGATGAAGATACTGGTGAAGTGGTTTCTATTGAGCGTAACGAAATTATCTTAGATCGTGATACAATCCTTGATAAAGATAATATCGAAGAAATAATTGAAGCAGACGTAAAAACTATCCTTTTACATAAAGAGGACAACAATGCAGCTGATTATACAATTATTCACAATACGTTACAAAAAGATCCAACAAACTCTGAAAAGGAGGCTGTTGAACACATTTATAGACAATTACGTAACGCGGAACCGCCTGATGAGGAAACGGCTCGTGGTATTATAGATAAATTATTCTTCTCAGACCAACGTTATAACTTAGGTGAAGTAGGTCGTTACAGAATGAACAAAAAGTTAAATCTTGATATTCCAATGGAAAAACAAGTTTTAACGAAAGAAGATATTATTACAATCGTTAAATATTTGATCGAATTGATCAACTCTAAAGCAGAGATTGATGATATTGATCACTTATCAAACCGTCGTGTAAGAACAGTTGGGGAGCAATTATCAGCGCAGTTCGGAGTAGGTTTAGCTCGTATGGCTAGAACTATCCGTGAGAGAATGAACGTTCGTGATAACGAGGTGTTTACACCTATCGATTTGATTAATGCTAAAACATTATCATCGGTAATTAATTCATTCTTTGGAACAAACCAGTTATCTCAGTTCATGGATCAAACGAATCCATTAGCAGAGATTACACACAAACGTCGTTTATCTGCCCTTGGACCTGGAGGTTTATCTAGAGAAAGAGCTGGTTTCGAGGTGCGTGACGTTCACTACACACACTACGGAAGACTTTGTCCAATTGAAACGCCAGAGGGACCAAACATTGGTTTGATTTCATCTTTAGGAGTATATGCTAAAGTTAACGGAATGGGATTCATCGAAACTCCTTACCGTAAAGTAACGGATGGTGTTGTAGATTTAGAGTCAACTCCAGTGTACTTAAGTGCAGAGGAAGAAGAAGGTAAAATGATTGCTCAGGCAAACATTGAAATGGATGCAAATGGTAAAATTACCGCTACGAATGTTATTGCACGTGAAGAAGGAGATTTCCCTGTGGTTGCTCCAACTGCTGTTCATTATACAGACGTTGCTCCAAATCAAATTGCTTCGATTTCAGCTTCATTGATTCCTTTCTTAGAGCATGATGATGCGAACCGTGCGTTGATGGGATCTAACATGATGCGTCAGGCCGTTCCATTATTGCGTCCTGAAGCTCCAATCGTAGGTACTGGTTTAGAAAGACAAGTTGCTTCTGATTCAAGAGTATTAATCAATGCGGAAGGAAACGGAACTGTTGAGTATGTTGATGCTAATATGATTACTATCAAATACGACAGAACTGAAGAAGAACGTATGGTAAGCTTTGACTCAGATGATAAAACGTATCAATTAATAAAATATAGAAAAACCAACCAAAGTACTTGTATCAACCTTAAACCTATCGTAAGAAAAGGGGACAGAGTTTCTAAAGGTCAAGTATTATGTGAAGGGTATGCTACTCAAAACGGAGAATTAGCAATCGGAAGAAACTTAAAAGTGGCGTTTATGCCATGGAAAGGGTACAACTTCGAGGATGCAATCGTAATTTCTGAAAAAGTAGTGCGTGATGATATTTTTACATCATTACATATTGATGATTATACATTAGAAGTTCGTGATACTAAATTAGGTAACGAAGAATTAACTAATGATATTCCAAACGTTTCTGAAGAAGCTACTAAAGATTTAGATGAAAACGGTATGATTAGAATTGGTGCAGAGGTTAAACCTGGCGATATTTTAATCGGAAAAATTACACCAAAAGGAGAATCAGATCCTACTCCAGAAGAAAAACTTTTAAGAGCTATCTTCGGGGATAAAGCAGGTGATGTAAAAGATGCTTCATTAAAAGCTTCTCCATCTTTACACGGTGTGGTTTTAGACAAAAAATTATTTGCGAAAGCAGTAAAAGATAAGAGAAAACGTTCTAAAGATAAAGAAGACGTTGATAAATTAGAAACTGAATTTGAAGTTAAGTATACCGACTTGAAAGACAAATTAATTGAAAAATTATTTGTTATCATCGATGGTAAAACTTCTCAAGGTGTAATGAACGATTTAGGGGAAGAAGTGTTACCAAAAGGTAAAAAATTCACTAAAAAGATGTTACAAGGAGTAGAAGATTTTGCTCACTTAACTAAAGGTCAATGGACAACAGATGAGCATACCAATGCAATGGTGAACGACTTAATTCACAACTACAAAATCAAATTAAACGATTTACAAGGTTGGTTAAGAAGAGAGAAATTTACAATTACTGTTGGAGATGAATTACCTTCTGGAATTTTAAAACTTGCTAAAGTTTACATCGCTAAGAAACGTAAATTGAAAGTAGGGGATAAAATGGCAGGACGTCACGGTAACAAAGGTATTGTTGCTAAAATCGTTCGTCATGAAGATATGCCATTCTTAGAAGACGGAACACCAGTAGATATCGTATTGAATCCACTTGGGGTACCATCTCGTATGAACATCGGACAGATTTATGAGACAGTTCTTGGTTGGGCTGGACAAAAATTGAATAGAAAATTTGCTACTCCAATTTTTGACGGTGCTACTTTAGATCAAATTAATGAATTTACAGACGAAGCTGGAATTCCAAGATTCGGTCATACCTATTTGTATGATGGAGGAACTGGAGAACGTTTCCACCAACGTGCAACTGTGGGTGTAATTTACATGTTGAAATTAGGACACATGGTAGATGATAAAATGCACGCACGTTCTATTGGTCCATACTCGTTAATTACGCAACAACCATTAGGAGGTAAGGCTCAATTTGGAGGTCAGCGTTTTGGAGAGATGGAGGTTTGGGCACTTGAAGCATACGGTGCATCAAGTACTTTAAGAGAAATCTTAACTGTTAAGTCGGATGACGTAATTGGTAGAGCTAAAACTTACGAAGCTATCGTAAAAGGTGAAACTATGCCAGAACCAGGATTACCTGAATCATTCAATGTATTAATGCATGAATTAAAAGGTCTTGGTTTAGACATCAGATTAGAAGAATAAATAAAAATAATTATTGTAGAGATGCGACTAATCGCATCTCTATCAATGGTTTTTAAAAAAAGTTTTTAAGGATTTATAACCGTAAACCGTTCCGATTTTTTATTGTACAGGCGAAATTTATTACGTCTATTATAATAATTAGCACTTCAAAATTTTAGGTTTGAAGTTTAGAGAAGTAATTCGAGTCAACAGAAAAGTAGCATTGCTACAGCTGTTCAAAATCAATTTTTAATTGCAAGTAAATCAATAGTAAAAACTATGATGAATAATAGAAATAATAAAGATAAAAACCAAATCAAAAGGTTTAACAAAATCACGATAGGATTAGCTTCTCCAGAATCTATTTTAGGAGAATCTAGAGGTGAGGTTTTAAAACCAGAAACCATCAACTATCGTACTCACAAACCAGAAAGAGATGGTCTTTTCTGTGAGCGTATTTTTGGTCCAGTAAAAGATTATGAATGTGCTTGTGGAAAATATAAAAGAATTCGCTACAAAGGAATCGTTTGTGACCGATGTGGTGTTGAAGTAACAGAGAAAAAAGTACGTAGAGATAGAGTAGGACACATCAACCTTGTTGTGCCTATCGCTCATATCTGGTATTTCCGTTCGTTACCAAACAAAATCGGTTATATTTTAGGTTTACCGTCTAAGAAATTAGATATGATTATTTACTACGAAAGATACGTAGTAATTCAAGCAGGTATTGCTAAAAACGCTGATGGCGAATCATTACAAAGATTAGATTTCCTTACAGAAGAGGAGTATTTAAATATTTTAGATACACTTCCAATGGAAAATCAATATTTAGATGACAACGATCCTAATAAATTCATCGCTAAAATGGGTGCTGAATGTATTATGGATTTATTAGCACGTACTGACTTAGATGAACTTTCTTATAGTTTACGTCATGCTGCTAATAACGAAACATCTAAACAACGTAAAACCGAAGCATTAAAACGTTTAAATGTTGTAGAATCATTCCGTGAGTCTAACTTAAACAGAGAAAACCGTCCAGAATGGATGATTTTAAAAGTAATTCCAGTTATTCCACCAGAATTACGTCCGTTAGTGCCACTTGATGGAGGTCGTTTCGCAACTTCAGATTTAAATGATCTATACAGAAGAGTTATCATCCGTAACAACCGTTTAAAAAGATTAATGGAGATTAAAGCTCCAGAAGTAATCTTAAGAAACGAAAAACGTATGTTACAAGAATCTGTAGATTCATTATTTGATAACACACGTAAAGCTTCTGCTGTTAAAACAGAATCAAACAGACCATTAAAATCTTTATCAGATTCATTAAAAGGTAAACAAGGTCGTTTCCGTCAAAACTTATTAGGAAAACGTGTAGATTATTCTGCTCGTTCTGTAATTGTTGTTGGACCAGAAATGAAATTGTTCGAATGTGGTCTTCCAAAAGATATGGCTGCTGAACTATACAAACCATTCGTTATTCGTAAGTTAATCGAAAGAGGAATCGTTAAAACAGTTAAGTCGGCTAAGAAAATTATCGACAAGAAAGAGCCAGTTGTATGGGATATCCTTGAAAATGTAATTAAAGGTCACCCAGTATTACTAAACCGTGCTCCTACGTTACACCGTTTAGGTATTCAAGCCTTCCAACCTAAGTTAATTGAAGGAAAAGCAATCCAGTTACACCCATTAGTATGTACGGCATTCAACGCCGATTTCGATGGTGACCAGATGGCGGTTCACTTACCATTAGGACCAGAAGCTATTTTAGAGGCACAATTATTAATGTTGGCTTCTCACAATATCTTGAATCCTGCAAATGGTGCTCCAATTACAGTACCTTCTCAAGACATGGTACTTGGTCTTTATTATATGACCAAAGAGCGTTTGTCTACTCCAGAAATGAAAATTTTAGGAGAAGGTTTAACTTTCTATTCTGCTGAAGAAGTAAATATTGCTTTGAATGAAGGAAAATTAGAATTGAATGCTAGAGTGAAAATTAGAGCAAGAGATTTTAATGAAGAAGGTGAATTAGTTTATAAAATTATTCAAACTACAGCAGGTAGAGTATTATTTAATGAAGTAGTACCTGAAGCTGCAGGATATATTAATGAGGTATTAACTAAGAAATCACTTCGTGATATTATTGGTAAAATCTTAGCGGTGACTGACGTTCCTACAACAGCAGCTTTCTTGGACAACATGAAAGACATGGGGTATAAGTTCGCATTCCGTGGAGGATTATCTTTCTCATTAGGAGATATTAGAATTCCAGAACAAAAAACACAGTTAATCGCTGATGCTCGTGAGCAAGTTGATGGAATTTCAATGAACTATAGTATGGGTCTTATTACCAATAACGAACGTTACAACCAAGTTATTGATATCTGGACTTCTGCTAATGCTCAATTGACAGAATTAGCAATGAAAAATATCCGTGAAGACCAACAAGGTTTTAACTCGGTATACATGATGCTTGATTCTGGAGCAAGGGGTTCTAAAGAACAGATTCGTCAGTTAACTGGTATGCGTGGTTTGATGGCTAAGCCTAAAAAATCAACTGCTGGTGGTGGTGAAATTATTGAAAATCCAATTCTTTCTAACTTTAAGGAAGGTCTTTCGATTCTTGAGTACTTTATTTCTACTCACGGTGCTCGTAAAGGTCTTGCGGATACGGCTCTTAAAACTGCCGATGCAGGTTACTTAACTCGTAGATTACATGATGTATCTCAAGATGTTATTGTAAACTCTGTAGATTGTGGTACGTTAAGAGGTATTGTTGTTTCTGCTTTAAAGAAAAACGAAGAAATTGTTGAATCTTTAGGTGAAAGAATTTTAGGACGTGTTGCGTTACAAAATTTAGTGAATCCTCTTGATAATGAAATTTTAATTCATGCAGGAGAACAAATTACAGAAGCAATCGTTAAGAAAATTGAAGCATCTCCAATTGAAAGAGTTGAAGTACGTTCTCCATTAACATGTGAAGCTACAAAAGGTATTTGTGCAAAATGTTACGGAAGAAACTTAGCAACAGGTAAAATGACTCAGAAAGGTGAAGCCGTTGGAGTTATTGCTGCACAGTCAATTGGTGAGCCAGGTACACAGTTAACACTTCGTACGTTCCACGTTGGAGGGGTAGCAGGAGGAATCTCTGAAGAATCTAGTATTGTGACTCGTTTCGCAGGTAGATTAGAAATCGAAGATTTAAAAACTGTAAAAGGAGAAGATGCAGAAGGAAATACAGTTGATATCGTTATTTCTCGTTCTACTGAGTTAAAATTAGTGGATGCTAAAACAGGTATTTTATTAAATACGCACTATATTCCTTATGGTTCTAGTATTTTTGTTAAAGACGGTGACGTTGTTGAAAAAGGTACTGCAATCTGTAAATGGGATCCTTATAATGGAGTTATTGTTTCTGAATTTACAGGAAAAATTGCTTACGAAGATTTAGAACAAGGACAATCGTTCTTAGTTGAAATCGATGAGCAAACAGGTTTCCAAGAAAAAGTAATTTCTGAAGGTAGAAATAAAAAATTAGTTCCTACTTTATTGATTTATGGTAAAGATGGTGAATTAATTCGTTCGTATAACTTACCAGTTGGGGCACACCTTATGGTAGATGATGGTGAGAAAATTAAAGCAGGTAAGATTCTTGTTAAAATTCCTCGTCGTTCATCTAAATCAAGTGATATTACAGGAGGTTTGCCAAGAATTACAGAGTTATTAGAAGCTCGTAATCCTTCAAATCCAGCTGTAGTTTCTGAAATTGATGGTGTTGTAACATTTGGAAAAATTAAGAGAGGTAACCGCGAAATCGCTATCGAATCTAAATTTGGTGAAGTGAAGAAATACTTAGTAAAACTTTCGAACCAAATATTAGTTCAAGAAAACGATTACGTAAAAGCAGGAACACCACTTTCTGATGGGGCAATTACTCCAGAAGATATTTTAAGAATTCAAGGGCCTTCTGCTGTTCAACAGTATTTAGTAAATGAAATTCAAGAAGTTTACCGTTTACAAGGGGTAAAAATCAACGATAAACACTTTGAAGTGGTTATTCGTCAGATGATGCGTAAAGTAAGAATTGTTGATCCAGGAGATACATTGTTCTTAGAAGATCAATTAGCGCACACAAGAGATTTCCTTGTAGAAAACGATAAATTATATGGAATGAAAGTTGTTGAAG
>Ga0256305_1000081_pt1 | contig 13339 bp, 11 predicted proteins | sample ColtaT_24_FD_189997 | JGI IMG/M metagenome (GOLD analysis project Ga0256305, IMG submission 189997) | Metatranscriptome of freshwater microbial communities from Columbia River, Oregon, United States - Colum_Yuk_RepB_8d (Metagenome... | ecosystem: Environmental > Aquatic > Freshwater > River... | reverse complement strand
TTATCAATGGCTTCGCTTTAAGGAAATGTTGAAAAGCCCGTCCTATTTCAATACTTCTTTGTGGGATACATTTTCGGGCGAATATTACAGGAGTTTCTTTCAAAAAACTGATTATTTCCATATATTTGACTATTATAAATGGGATGAGCAGACAATAGATAACACTTTAATAAACGAATATGATTGGGAAAAGGCGCCTGATACAAATACAACGTGGCGAATTGGCGATGGAACTGCCGCACTATACAATTATATTTATTATACAATAGCAGGTTTTACAGAGCATGACACTTTCAGAAGCAATCAGATACGTGAAGGGGACATATCAAGAGAAAAAGCGTTGGCTTTAGTAGAAGATGAAAATCAACCTAGATATCCGAACATTAAATGGTATCTAGACGCAATTGGGTTAGATTATAATAGTACTATTTACCGAATTAATTCCATACCCAAATTGATTTTAACTGAGTAAAATTATGTCTGCTTTGATGTCATTTAAAACTGTCTTTGTTCTTGCTCCCCACACTGATGATGGAGAGCTAGGAGCTGGAGGAACTATTGCCAAGTTAATTGAGTTAGGAGCCAATGTTCATTATTTCGCATTTTCTAGCGCACAAGAATCTGTGCAGAAGGGATTCGCCATAGATATTTTGCGCGAAGAGGTTATGCTAGCCACTCAAGTACTAGGTATACCATTCAATCAAGTTTATATTTATGATTATAAAGTTCGTAAACTTAATTATGTTCGTCAAGAAATCTTAGAAGATTTAATTGCAATTAAAAACAAACTAAATCCTGACTTAATTTTAATGCCATCACTTAATGATATACATCAGGATCATGAAACTATAGCTCGCGAAGGATTGCGTGCTTTTAAGCAATCAACTATTCTTGGGTATGAGTTGATATGGAACAATTTAACATTTAAATCTGCTGCATTTGTTGACTTGGATGAGCGTCATATTTCTACCAAAATTAAGGCACTTGAAGAATATAAGTCGCAAGCTACTCGTGATTACATGAGTCCTGAATTTGTTAGATCCTTGGCAAAAAGCCGGGGAGTCCAGATAGGCGCAAAATTTGCTGAAAGTTTTGAGGTTGTACGTTGGAGATTGCTATGAAAATATTAATGACAGGTGCTGGTGCTCCTGGAGGTCCAGGAATAATTAAAGCTATTAAATATGATTCATCTATAGATTTGCATGTTTGTGACGCTAATCCACAAGCTTCTGGTCGTTTTTTATCGCCTGATACGTTTCACTTGGTGCCACATTCCAGTGATGATAATTTTATTTCCAGAGTTATTGATATCTGTTTGCAAAATAATATCAATTACATTTTTCCCCTTGTTACAAGTGAACTACCGAAATTTTCACTTCATAAAAAATTATTTATAACTAATGGTATTTATCCTATTGTCTCAAGTATATCTGATTTAAACATAGCAAACGATAAAGGAAAATTATACCAACACTTGATTGACAACGGAATTGCAGTACCGGATTTTCGTGTCGTTTCATGTCTTGATGAATTTATATCTGCAATCCATCATTTAAATTACCCAAATTCACCGGTTGTAATGAAACCATGTATAGGAAATGGCAGTCGTGGCGTTAGAGTAATTAATGAAAATATAAATCATTTTGATCTTTTATTTAATTATAAACCAAGTAGTCTGGTAGCGAATCTTAATGATTTAATTTCAGCAATGTCAAATCAAAAATTGCCTAAATTGGTTGTATCTGAATTTTTGCCTGGCCCTGAGCTTACTATTGATTCTATTGTTAAAGGTGGATGTGTGCTCGATCTTCTTATCCGACGAAGATCAACTATTAATTCAGGTATTTCTGTATCTGGCACTTTCATTATTAATAATGATGTTGAAAAATATATTTGTGATATCGTAAAAACATTACCTGGTTTAGAAGGTCCAATTGGTTTTCAAGTAAAACAATCTTCAAGCGGTGAATATAGATTGCTTGAATGTAATCCACGTATCCAAGGAACAAGTGTGTCCGCATTGGGATTAGGAGTTAATCTTCCTTTGAGATCTATTTATAATGCAGCAGGTGAAAAATCTGTTCCTTTGGTGCAAAGAGATGGAGTGAGTTTTTGTAGGTACTATAGTGAAGTTTTCTATGACACTTCGTTATTTAATTGACCAAATTCATTCTGGACGAACAGTTATATTTGATCTTGACAATACTATATACGATGAAAAAGACTTTTTAACTGGTTCTTATAAATTGATTGCACTCAAACAGAAAAAATTTGACTCAAAAATTGTTTATGATTTTCTTATTTCCACCTTATATTCAGTTGGCCCTACAAAAATATTTGATAAATTATTTCAAAGTTTCCCAGGTATTGATCTCAACTTGTATGATTGTTTATTTATTTTAAGAAATTATCGTTCCTATACTCCAATTATTCCATATAGATGGTACATTGAGTTGATTGAATCACTAGATGATTCATTTATCATTAGAATTATTACAAATGGTAATGTTCAGCAGCAAATGAATAAAATTGCTTCTATTGATTTATACTTGCCTGATCATCGGTTCAAGGTTATTTATGCGAATTCAATTGCTCCTAAGCCGTCACCTGCTTCATTTTATGCATTTCCTGATTTTAAAGAATTTGTTAATCCAATTTATGTTGGGGATTCTGATGTGGATAGGCTTTTTAGTGATAATCTATTAATTGAATTCCTTAATGTTGACTCACTGATTTTAAAGTTATGACTAATATTTGGTTTTTTGGTTCTTATGACCAACCTTTGGGTGAGTCAAATCGAACGCATTTGTTTTCTCAAAGTCTTAGTTTCGATTCTAATCTTAATGTTTCATTTTACTGCAACAGCTTCTGTCATTTCAGAAAGATCCAGCGTATTAAAATATATGGTCTTTTTAAGCGTCAATTCTGCAATAAGGTTTTAATAAATTGGATTAATACACCATCTTACTATAATAACGGTATTTTTAGAGTCTTAAATATGATTGTTAATTTTTTAGGACTTTTTTTTGTTGGTCTTTTTCAACGGCATAAGCCAGATATTATAATAGGAACATCTGTACCAATTACATCAGCTTTTGCTGGAGTATTAGTGGCTAAGCTTAGAAAATCTAAGTTTATTTATGAAATTCGTGATCTATGGCCCGAAGCTTTAGTTTCACTGGGTGGTATAAGGCGAGGTGGTTTTGCTCACGAGTTAATGTTGTTAATTGAGAAATATATTCTTTCACATTCTGATGCCGTTGTAACTGCTCTCCCTTATGTTGAAAGCCATGTAAGAGAACGTGGTTTGCCCGATAATGCCAAAGTCTGTTGGATACCAAACCCTGTTCCTATTGAAGATGTTTATACTAAAACTAATTATCTTCAGTCTTTCAGTACTTTCAATCTTGTTTATATTGGTGGATTTGGTCGATTTCATGATATTCAAACGATCGTTGATGCCGCAGCTTTTTTGCATGACTCCGAAGTAAAGGGAATCGCTATACATTTATTTGGTGGAGGTGAGTTTTATTCCCATTATGAAAATTTAGCTAAGAGTAAATCATTGACGAATATACATTTCCATGGTAGAATTTCTAAGGAGTTTATCTTGCCTCTTCAGAGAGAGGCCGATTCTCTTCTGGCTACTGTTCCTAATTCAGAATTGTTTAAATTTGGAATTAATCCAAATAAGATTGTAAATTATATGTTGTCTGGAAAGCCTATTATTTACTGCGGGCCTTTGTCTACAAATAATCCAATTGCGGAATCAGGATCTGGTCTCTCTATTCCTGCGGGTGATGCTCGATCATTGTATGATGCCATTCTGCACTTATATAAGCATCGTGATACAGAAGTATTTGAAATCTACAGAAAAAATGGATTGTCATATTCGAATAAAAATTATTCGATTTCTGTCCTTGGGCGTCGTTATTTAGAACTTTTTTCAACTTTAATATCGAGGGATTTTAAAAATGGATGAACAAGTTAGTGTTCTTGAAGACCGTAAGTTAAAGGAAATTGAGCATTCCCGAAAGCGGCGCGAGGTGTTGCAAGGCTTCGAGCGGATTGCCGATACTCATGCCGCTGCACAAGTTGATAACCTTGATGAAATGATCAAGGACAAGGAAAAGTTCAACTATTACTTCTCTAACATGAAGTATTATGCAGTCACTGTAACAAGTGAGGCCTACAAGCATAATTGGTTAGATCAGCGCTGTACGCCTGGCAAAAAAATTCTGGACTTTGCTTGCGGCAATGGCGAAAACGGTGTGTACGCTGCCACCGCAGGAGCCGAATGCACTGGCATTGATATCTCGCCGGAGGGTGTAGCTAACTCCAATAAAAATGCCGAGAAGTTCGGCGTAGCTGATCACTGCCGGTTCGTCACCATGGACGGGGAGAATATGTCCTTTGCGGACAATACATTCGACTTGGGTGTGGAGTACGGGGCGTTACATCACGTCGAGTTGGACAAAGCCCTGTCCGAGCTCGCGCGAGTGCTCAAGCCAGGTGGCGAAATGATTTGCGTCGAGGCGCTGCGCCACAACCCGCTGATCCACTGGTATCGCAGGCGCACGCCCCATCTGCGCACGGAGTGGGAAGTCGATCACATCCTGGGTGTTGAGAGCCTTGATATTATGCGTAAGTATTTCGGCAAGGTGGAGGTGCGTTTCTTCCACTTGACGGCCCTGGCACTGGTGCCGCTGCGCAAGACCTTCCTGTTTCGCTTCCTGCTACCGGTGTTCAATTTGATCGATCGCGTGTTGCTGTCAACGCAGTTTGTCGGCAAGTACGGCTGGATCATGATCGTCGAGTTGGGCCATCCCAAGAAATGATCTACCGCTTTTTCAAGCGCCTGACGGATATCGCTGTTTCTCTGATCGCCATCATCGTCTTAGGTCCTCTCATGTTAGTCCTGGCCGTCCTGATTAAGCTTGGCTCTTCAGGACCTGTGTTCTATCGCGGTGAACGAGCGGGCAGGGGTGGGGCGTCGTTTCGTATCCTAAAGTTTAGATCAATGATCGTGGATGCAGAGCGCAAAGGGGGCTTCTCAACTGCTATAAATGACCCCCGACTTACGTCTATTGGACGTTTCTTGCGCAAGCACAAGCTGGACGAGCTGCCCCAGTTCTTCAATGTGCTTTTGGGCGATATGTCGCTGGTAGGACCGCGGCCCCAGGTGCTGTATTATACCAATCGGTACATAGGTGATGAGTTGCTGATTTTGACTGTCAGGCCTGGCATTACGGACCTAGCTTCGCTGTATTTCGTCGACATGGACACCGTCCTTGGCACCGGGGATGTGGATGCCCGCTATCAGGCCGAGATCGAGCCTGTGAAGAACCAGCTGAGGATCCGCTACGTGCGGGAGCAGTCGTACCTACTGGACCTGCGGATCCTGGTGGAGACGGCCTTAAAGCTCATCGGACTCGACAACGTGACGGGCCTAAACATTTCTCCAAAGGGGTCTGGCGGCAATGGATAAGCGGCCGGACGTATCGAAAATCTTCTTCGGGTGCTAACCCCTGGGGGGCGCGGACTGGGGTGAGATTGACGTTACCGCCATTGCCGGCGCCGTAGACCGGGCGCTTGAACTGGGCGTCAATTTCTTCGATACAGCCGATGTTTACGGCCTGGGGCTATCCGAGACGCGGCTGTCTGAGATCCTGGGTCCGAGGCGTCATGACGTCGTGATCGCGACAAAAGGCGGCATTTCTTGGCAGCTTCCGAAGTCGGGCGGGCGTGCCTGCATACGCAGGGACAGTTCGCCGGAGTATCTGCGCGGTGCGGTGGAGGCGAGTCTGCGACGCCTGCGGCTGGAACGCCTGCCGGTCTACTTTATCCACTGGCCTGATCCAGACACCGACATCCGTACGACTTTCGAATGCCTGGCCAGATTGCAGGATGCAGGGAAGATAGGTTGGATTGGTTGCTCCAATTTCACTGCTAGGGAGGTGCGCTTGGCTTGCGAGGTTGCCGATGTGGCACTCGTGCAGTTGCCTATCAATATCCTGGGTGAAGACTTGGAGCCAGCCATGCTTCAGGTGGTCCATGAGAAAGACATCGGGGTCGTTGCGTACAACGTGCTTGCCAGCGGGTTGCTGACTGGCAAGTACGGCTTGGACGATCGTTTCTCAGACAGTGACCGGCGGTCGCGACTGCCTATGTTCAAGGGAGATGCTTATCGGCAGGCTCTGAATCGGGTTCGTGAGATATCGACCGCAGCAGCAGCTGAAGGGCTCACTTGTGCGCAGTATTCGATCGCTAAAGTGGGGGCGCGCTCTGAGATAACGTCAACGATTCTTGGCATCAAGAGTCGCCAACAGATAGAAGAGAACTGCGCCTTTCTTGCCTAGAAGGAAGAGCGCGAGTTAATTACCTGAATTTACTGCGGATAGAGAACGAGAATGAAACAGATAAGTCAAGAATTTTCATTAAAACAACTTGCCGATCCGGCCGAATTCCATTCGGAATTGGACCTTTCAGACACGCCAGCTGAGAGTCTTCGCGCTTACATTAGTGCAATGCAGCGCATCCGGCTGTCCGAGAGACAGCTGGCCGTAGGCCGGCGCGACGGCTTGATCGGGGGGCCGGTGCACCTAGGCGTGGGTCAGGAGGCTGTAGCGGTGGGGGTTTCAGCGCATCTGCGTGCATCTGATCGAGTGTTTGGTGCGCACCGATCGCACTCCCATCTTCTGGCGCTGGGCTCTTCGGTGGAGGGGCTTTTCGCGGAGGTATTGGGTCGCGATACCGGACATTCCAAGGGCATGGGGGGATCCATGCACCTCTGGGATCAGCCTAAAGGTTTTTACGGGTCCGTTCCAATTGTTGCTGGTACGGTTCCTTTGGCTGTTGGTGCTGGGCTGGCAGCGAAATTGCAGCAAGGCGGTGACGTTGCGGTTGCCTATTTAGGAGATGGTGCTGTGGAAGAGGGCGTGGTGCACGAATCTTTAAACCTTGCCCGTATTCAGGATATTCCCGTGATATTTGTTGTTGAAAACAATTTGTTTGCCAGCCATATGCATATTTCTACTCGTCAGCCAAATGACTCGACTGCACGCTTTGCCCACGCAAATGACGTGCCCTATCGTGTGGTTGATGGGAATGACGTTGTTGCCGTGGCTTCTGCTGCTGGCGATTTGATTGCGGACGCACGGTTGGGAAAAGGACCGGGCTTCATAGAGGCTGTGACTTTTCGCTGGTATGGACATGTTGATTGGCGTGAGGATATCGATGTTGGCATACACCGATCGGTTGAGGAGCTTGATAACTGGCGACAACGCGATCCTATTCGTCGGTTGAAGGAAGCTATGCTGACTGCCGGAGTTTGGACCGAGGACGACGACGAGGCATTGGAGCTGGCCTTGAAAAAGGAAGTCGATACTGCTTGGATAAAAGCAATGCAGGCCCCATATCCTGCATCGACTGCGTTGCTAGATCGTGTCTATTTCAAAGGAGCGCAGGCATGATCGAAAAACGGACAACTTACAACTACGGTACAGCCATTCTTGCGGCGTTTGAATACCTGCTTGAAAAGTACCCAGAAGTATTTGTGATAGGCCAAGGTCTTTGGAGTCCTTGGTATGTCGGGAACTCGATGACTGACCTGGATAAGAAATTTGGAAAGCAGCGTGTCATTGACACACCCGTGGCTGAGTCTGCTTGTACTGGTGCTGCTGTGGGAGCGTCTCTGGCAGGCATGAAACCTATCGTGGTCCATCCTCGGATCGACTTCATGCTTTACGCAATGGATGCTGTAGTTAACCAGGCGGCCAAGTGGTCGCATATGACGGGTGGCCAGGCGCATCCAAGCATGACTATTCGTGGCATTATCAATCGTGGCGGTGAACAGGGGGCACAGCACTCGCAGGCTTTGCAGGCATGGTTTGCTCACATTCCGGGCCTGCGCGTTGTCATGCCTGCGACTGTGGCCGATGCGAGGGACCTGCTGATAGCCTCTGTCCTATGTAAAGACCCCGTTGTGTACATTGATGATCGCTGGCTATATGACCAGACAGATGATCTGCCACCGGTTATCGAGTTTGATTTGCGCTTGGAGCGTCCGCGATGTCTACGCTTAGGATCGGACTTGACAATAGTTGGCTCCAGCTACTCAACGCGCTTAGCGCTAAATGCTGCAGAGGAGTTGGAGAAATTGGGTATCTCTGCTGAGGTGATCGATCTTCGTGTACTAAACCCGTTTCATTCGGAAGAGGTTGTGACGTCAGTCACCAAAACAGGCCGGCTGTTAGCCGTTGATGGCGGATGGGGTCCGTGCGGAATTGCAAGTGAAGTACTTGCTGTTACCGTACAGCATATAAACCCTGCTAATTTTAAATCGAGCCCAAGCCGGGTAACTTTGCCTTTTGCTCCTGCTCCTACTGCTAGAAATTTAGAAAAGACCTATTACCCCGATACCAATTCAGTTGTTCGTGCTTCTTTAAATCTTATGTCTTCATAGATCTTCTGACGCGAGCCTCACTACGCCTCATTTTGAATTAACAATGTTAGAAAATCATGAGGGCCGCTAAGGCAATTTAATCAAAAGTGTTAGCCTGGCACAATTATTCCTGAGTAGCGGGTACGTTCCACATAGCGCATTACTGTATCGGTCTTTGCCCAGCCGCCTTTGACCATAATTTGTGGCAAGCTTGCTCCTGCATTTAAAAGGTCTTGTGCTCCCCCAACCCGTATGGAGTCGGCCCTGCAAAACCTCTGAATCCCGCATAAATGCTGATGATCTGGGGTGAATCCGAATGGTCAGAACTCTCAAATAGCTATTCAATGACGCTGTTTTCTGGGAGTTTTGAGGACTGCGCCATGACAGACGATTTCTTTCGCAACCGCTTGGATCAAATGATCGACTTGCGCCATCCGTTGGCGGTTTTGGCCAACCGCATGCCGTGGCAGGAAATCGAAGCGTCTTTGGCCCAGCGCTGGGCTCGCCAAGTCAAGGCTGGCAAGAAGATCGAGGATCTGGATCTGTTTGGTCCGGTCGCTGCAGTGAGTGCTGGCGGCATCTCTAAGGCTGGGCGGCCGCGCTTGCCTACGCGCTTGATGGTGTCGCTGCTGTATCTCAAGCATGCGTTCAACGAAAGCGATGAAGAGGTGATTCAACGCTGGGGTGAGACACCCACGTGGCAATACTTTTCTGGCAACGAGTATTTCGAGCACCAGTGGCCGTGCGACCCCACACAACTGGGGCGCTTTCGCAAAGCCCTGGGTGAAGAGGGCGTAGAAGAACTGTTGGCACGCACCATGGAAGTGGCTATCACCCTCAAGCTGATTGCCAAGAGGGAGTTGACCCGAGTGATCGTGGACTCCACTGTGCAAGAAAAGGCCGTCGCCCACCCCACCGATAGCAAACTGCTGGAGACGGCTCGGGCCAAAGTGGTCGAGGCTGCCAAGGCCAACGGCATTGAACTCAAACAGACCTATGCCAAAGAAGGCCGACACTTGAGCTTCAAGGCAAGCCGCTATGCCCATGCCCGCCAGTTCAAACGCATGCGCAAGAGCATCAAGCGCCAACGCACCATTGTCGGAAGGTTGCAGCGCGAGGTGGGGCGCAAGATGAGCGTACTGAGTCAAGCCGTACAGGAGACGTTGGGACAGACACTGGATAAAGCCAAACGCCTGGTTGTGCAGACCGGCAGTCGCAAGGGGGTGGGCAACCGAGCCAAGCTCTACAGCTGGCATGCGCCGGAGGTGGAATGCATCAGCAAGGGCAAAAGCCGCAACCCCTACGAGTTCGGGGTGAAGGTGGGGCTGGCCATGACGCTCAAGGGGAACTTGATCGTGGGTGCCAGGAGCTATGCTGGTAATCCGTACGATGGTCACACACTGTATGAACAGATCGAGCAGAGCACGATCCTGATGCAGGGCCTGGGCGTGAGGCCACAGACGGTCTACACGGATCTGGGCTATCGGGGCGTGGACAAAGACAACCCGGCCATTGAGATCAAGCACCGCGGCAAAGACAAGCGCCTGACAGATGAAGAGCGCAGGCTGCTCAAACGACGCCAAGCGATTGAGCCGATCATCGGCCACCTCAAAGCCGATCACCGGATGGACCGCTGTTACCTCAAGGGATCAGAGGGCGATGCTATCCATGCTGTACTGTGTGCAGCGGGGTACAACATCCGCTGGCTGCTGAGGATGATCGTCAAGAAAGGCCTGGGCCTTTTGTTGTGCCTGTTGCGGGCAACGGGTTTGACGGCGTTGCTGGCGAAATTGGCCGAAATCTTTGGCCTCAACCAATTGCAAAACTCAGATCAGCGCTGGGCGTTGGCTTGAAAATGAATTTTGCAGGGCCGACTCATTAAATCGCTAAAGGGCCTGCGGTTGGCATGAGCGGTACAGCGATAAATATTTGCAAAACGAACCCAGATTCTCGGAATCTGCACGTTGGAGGAGGCGGGAGTGAAGCGGTGAACTCGTGTCCCGATATGTGGATTTAGCGAGCTATCTCGATCGCCTCAGGTTGGTATCCCGTCACAAGCTCTTGCAAAATAATACGAACAAGTTTTGCCTGATTCGCGGTGGATGCCGCCAAAAGTCTGTTGAGTATGGGCATAAGTTCATCTGAACTCAAAAATTCCTCCCTGGCCATAAAAATCCCAGGGTGAGGAGTCGCTTGGGGATTGTTGCCAATCAGCAATTCCTCATAAAGCTTCTCCCCAGGCCTCAGGCCAGTGATCTCAACTGAAATATCTCCGTCAGGGGTGGACTCGTCCTTAACCCTCAGGCCCGATAGCTCCACCATCCGATAGGCAAGGTCGATGATCTTGACGGGCTCTCCCATGTCCAGCACAAAAACCTCGCCTGCCCCGCCCATTGCGCCGGCCTGAAGTACCAGCTCTGTGGCCTCGGGGATGGTCATAAAGTAGCGTGTGATCTCTTGGTGGGTCAACGTGATAGGACCCCCTTCCTCAATTTGCTGGCGAAACCTGGGAACCACCGAGCCACTGGATCCCAAGACATTGCCAAAACGCACCATACTGAACTGCGTCTTTCCGCCTTGCGCAGAGAGTGCCTGCAAAACCATTTCAGCCACGCGTTTGGTGGCTCCCATCACGTTGGTCGGCCTGACAGCCTTGTCTGTGCTGATAAGCGTGAACTTCGAAACACCTGCCTCAGTAGCTGCTTTGGCGCAGTTCAAGGTCCCCAGAACATTGTTCAAGACACCCGCACATTCATTGGCTTCAACCAGGGGCACGTGTTTGTAGGCTGCGGCATGGTAAAACGTATCCGGCCTGTGCTCGATCATCACTTGCTGGAGCGCAGCCGCGTCTTGAACATTACAGAGCACAGCTTCGATCAGAATATTGGGAAAGCTGTCTGAGAGCTCTGATTCAATCAGGTAAAGAGACGGCTCGCTGACCTCGACCAGGATCAGCTTCAGCGGCTGGCGCTCAAGGACCTGGCGACAAATTTCCGACCCAATCGACCCCCCAGCACCGGTGACCATGACCACCTTGCCACGGGTATCTTTGTTCAGAAGGATTTCGTTGGGCTTGGTCGTCTCTCGCCCCAGCAGGTCTTCGATGTCAATCTCTCGCAGGTCTTGCACGCTGACACGCCCGTGGGCCAAGTCACTCAGAGAGGGGAGGGTCATGACCTTGACCCCGACACCCGCAAGACCTTTGACGACCTGAGCCCTGCGTGATCGGGTGATGGAGGGCATGGCCAGCAGCACATGGGTGACTTGCCGGTTCTGCACCAGACTCAACAGTTCGCCGGGAGGATGCACATGCAGGCCCTGGATCACGGCGCCCTCCAGGCTGATATCCTCATCCACAAAGCCGACCACCCGAAACTGAGAAGAGTAGGCCAGGCCCATGGCCAGCTCGCGCCCCGCTTCCCCTGCGCCGTAAATGAGGGCTTGGAAGGCCTCGTCTTGTTCCTTAAGTGAGCGTTTATCTGCGAGCCCCAAAAAGCGTGCTGCCAAGAAACGACTGGCTAAAAAAGCCGACAAAAAGAGGGCCGGTTGCACCACAGAAAAAGCCAGAGGCAGCCCCACGGGTTGCCACAACAGCACCAACAGCGCCTGAGGGATAAACAAAAGCACCAGGTACTGGACGCTGCGGGCCAGTGAGCTGAATCCGATAAATCGGGAGACGGCTTTGTAGGCGCTGGACTGCCAAAGCACCAGGATTTGCAGCGTTGCAAACAAAGCCAGCCAAGCCGCAGCCGACCCATCTGGCAAGACCACCGCGCGGGCTTCGAAACTCAGGACCATCCAGCCGCCCACAACGGACGCGGCAAAGTCCACACCAGCCACAATGAGCACTTTGGCCGAACGGGGCAAGGCGACAAAGTACTTGGCAAGGGTGGTTTTCACGTAAAACTTAGGGTGTGGTTAAAGCGATATTTTAAAGCGCACTCACCACCATAGTGTCACCACACCATCTCGATTAAAATGGCAAGTTCCGATAACGCTCATGATGCTGAAAAACCTCCAGATTTCGAGTTGGCGCGCGCAAGTCTGGCTGGTGGGGCTCACCTTGGCATTTTGTGCGTTGACGGCCAGCGCTCAACCCCTGGCCCCTTCGGGCTACACGGGGGCCATCAACACCCCCACGGCGCTCACCATGAAGAGCGGCAGCATGGGGCTGGCCCTCACCAACTCCATCCCTGAGTTTCACGCTGAGTACCCTGGTGTAGGTGCATTCGGCGGCTTAAATTTGGGGTTTGGTCTCTTCGATGGTCTAGAGGCAGTGGGTCGATTGACCTTCAACGGTGACCTCAATTGCGATCTTTACTATTCAGATTGCAAATCAAGCGCCCGTGACCTCTCCGTGGGCGGCAAGTACCAGCTGCCGCTCGAGAAAATCTTTGGCTCCACCGTGGCCAACAACGGCTACCTCAGGCCCGACCTGGCGGTGGGCATCACCGACTACGGTGGTGCAGCCACCCAATTCCGCCAAAAGTACGTAGTGGGCTCCCTAAGCTCCGGTCCAATTGTGCTGAGCGCGGGAACGGCCTCATCGATTGACTCAGGTCACGGCGGGGGCCTCATCAACGGCCGCTTTGGCAGCGCCATCCTCAAACTCACCGACCATCTCTCCTTGCTGGCAGAGAGCGACAGCCGCGAGCGCCGCGCGGGTGTGTCCTGGAGCCACAGGGTCACGGGCAACGCGGACCTGCACCTGGCCGCCAGCAAAAAGTTCACCCACCACACCGACCAGCAGAGCACCCAGGCGACCGTGGGCCTGACCTACTACTTCGGGCGCGGCGACAAAGCGTCTGCCGCCCAGCCCCTGGACACGCGCGCCTGGCCGACGGCACCCCTGGCGGCGTCACAGCCGCTTTCACCGCAGGTGCCTCAGCAGCATTC
>Ga0256305_1000072_pt1 | contig 13864 bp, 14 predicted proteins | sample ColtaT_24_FD_189997 | JGI IMG/M metagenome (GOLD analysis project Ga0256305, IMG submission 189997) | Metatranscriptome of freshwater microbial communities from Columbia River, Oregon, United States - Colum_Yuk_RepB_8d (Metagenome... | ecosystem: Environmental > Aquatic > Freshwater > River... | reverse complement strand
GAGCCGATGTTTATTATAGTTAGTGGTGAGGTGTTAGCACTTCGACTTCGCTCAGTGCGAGGAGTTCGCACTTCGACTTCGCTCAGTGCGGGGGGTGAAGAGTTAGTAGGTTTTTGGAAGCGTTTGACATTGATGGCGTTGTGCAGAAGTGTTATGGGGTATTTTGACTGAACTGATTTGATATAGGATTCTGTATGTTTTGAAATAGCAATGAAATGCGTGCCTCCATTTTTTTGATAGTTTCTGAAGAGAACCCTCTTTTCATAATAATTCGTTAATGCTTGTTTGTTTGAAAGAGTTTTAAATGTGAAATTTTTTAATTGTACCATGTTGTCATGGATATGTGAAAACCATTTCGCTTTAGGGTAGTTGCAAAAATGACTTACTAATTCGGCTTCAAAAAGATGGGTATGAATGATGTTTGGCTCGAATTCTTCAATGAAATTTTGAAGTTCATTGAGTTGTAATATTGGCTTCCTTTTAAGAGATAAATAAACAGAGGATGGTATGATTTTAATATGTTCGGCAATATCATCAATTGAATAGTCTATTTCATTTCGGAAAATAACTAACGCTGTTTCAATTGTTTTTTGTAAAAGACTCTGCCTCAAAATATCTAATACTAAACGCTCTGCACCACCTTTACGCAAGTTTGGTATAATTTGGAGAATTTTCATTTCAAATTTGAAATTCCATTTGAGTCAATTTGAATACTCTTGTTAATCAAGAATTTTTTAAAATCGACTTTATAAAAATCATTTTCATTTTCCCATGGAGCTTTTGTCCCGTCATGTCTCCATTGACTTGACTTAAAATTCATTAAATGAAGGTAAATGAATGAATGGGATTTATTTCGATTATTTGAAATTTTACCATTTTCATAATACCAAACGTTCGGATGATTTGAATTTATAGAATGATCACCTAGCCATGGTATTGGGCTGAAAGGTGTTGTAAAACACTCTCTCATATGGTAATTTCTAGCTTTCATTTTTTTGAGAAACTTAAAGTGATCCTTCCAATTTGTCAATTTTAATTTATCTAAAAATTTATGCAAAAATGTTTCCAAATAGGCATTTGTTAAACCATATTCATCTAACCCTACATAATGATCTTTCTTTAATTCATTTTTCCAGTTGTAAATTTTCGAATACATTTCAATATTCTTTTTATTGTTCCGAAAAAAACAAAAATGACCTGATAATCTTAGATTATGTGTTGTAAATAAATCGATTTTATTCAATAACTCTAGGGTCAAATATTCAGATAAATTACCAAGAATAATGTCTATATCGCACCATCCATAAAAATCATATTTTTTAATTTCTGTTTCATGTATTTTACCATAAAAAGGTCTCAAATCACATAGTTTATAGGGATTAGAAGGGGAAAAATCAAGATGCAATTTCTCATTGACAAACTTTACATAATCAGAAAAAGTAACCGCATTAAATTTTATATTTTCAAATTTATTATCAGGAATAACACAATCGGTATAAAAAATAAAATCAACAAATTTATTTTGGGAGGCACTATAAAAAAATAAATCTATCCATTCTGGCCACTTTCCGAAATAAGGAATGATCATTCCAATTTTTTTCATTTTGCCTTTCTAAAAATTTTAAGTAAACCATTCGTCATATTTAATTGAAACGCTAAAATTTTCCCAACTTTTCCTTTTTTTTTTAAATTTTCAATTGTCCCTAAAAAGGTTGGATCATTCCATTTATTTAACTCTTGGAGTTCGTTTATTAAATGAGTGGGAATTAGTTCGTTTATCGTTTGATTAAATTGTAGCTCGTGAATATCACCTGGTTCTCGATTTAAATTACTTAAGCCTGAAATATCGAAATTGACTACAGGGAAATTCACACATTTTGTATTTGCACCTTGATGAAAAGCCCGAAAAAGAAAATCCCAGTCTGCTATCATTTTCAAGTTTTCATTGAATAGATTTTTTTTAGCCCAAAACGTTTTTACAAACATTGCTTGATGGTTAATTGATTTTTCAATTAAATAAGAATAAGTCAATTCTTGAGGATGTATCTTTTGGCTAATTATTTCATCTTTTAGCGTCCTGTTTGTATGTCCATAAATTATATCTTCATCATTTGAAAGCTTAAATACGTTTGTTACAACATGTCTGTTTGTAAAAACATCACCGGAATTCATGAAATTGATATAATCTCCTCCTGCTAATTTTATTCCTTTATTCATTGCATTATAAATACCTGAGTCCTTTTCAGAAATAAGATGATCAATAAATTCAGCATATTTATTAATAATTTCCATTGAACCATCCGTTGAACCACCATCGACAACAATGTATTCGATGTTTCTATAATCTTGATTAATTACACTTTTTATAGTTTTTTCAACTTCGGAAACGTTATTGAAATTGACAGTTACAATCGTTATTTTTTTTTCTACCATATTCTCCATTCTTCAAAATCTAGACAATGAACCTTATTTGAATCCATAATAGCCCCAAGAAACATACCCGGATTTGAACTGTAGGTGCCAATAAAAAAATCGCTTTTTTTCAGTATTTCCATCGAGGCAAAAAGACGAAGCATTGCCAATCGTTTTTTTGAATCTTCTAAACTTACAAATTCAGAATGAACATATCCATGTTCATTGGTTTCACAAAATGAATATATATTATAAGTCGGTTCTAATTTTGTTAATTCTTCAATTGCTCTGTAATCATCAGTCAATAAAAAAATATTTTTGCAAGTAGAAACCTCTTTAATTTTTCTCAAATATTCATGAACAGAGAATATATTAGCCTCTGTACTTTTATCGCCTAATCTTATATGAACACCAATATACTTTGTTGGAATATTTAATGATTTTATTAAATGATTTATATCTTTGAGAGTACTCTTGTTAAATTGATAAATTCTATCAACACAATGTTTAAAACATGATTTTAACGACCCCTTAAAATTTTCTTTAGGTAATTCAATTATTATATGTTCTAAATTCCGGTTTCTAGCTGAGGAGAATAATTCATACGTGTAATAATCAAATGCATACTTTTTCTTTAATTTTCGGCCTATTAACCTATGCTTTAAAAGAAAAATTGCTTTTTGAGATAATATTAAATTCTTCAAAATTTGTTTCCAACTAACCTCTCCAAAATAATCCCTAGGGTTGTAAAAATGATGAAATTGTTCAGTCCTATGGTGAAAATAAGGGTCAAAGAACTCAGACCAACTATTTAACGAAGTAAATATTGAATTTTTTTCAAATAGCTCAAGCACTATATCATTTTGCTGACAATAAATCCAAGTTAATATAAGATTGTTAAACTCGGAATAAAATCCTTGCTTTGAGCCAAAATTATATACAATCTTTTCCAAAATTTATAGATCAATTCTTTTATGGTTTCTAACAAAATTTGATGGTTCATTATTTTCACCTTTATAAATAAAAATCATATTGTGATAAAAATGCATTGAAACAATATTCTTGTCATAGTAACTTTCAACGTATTCTTCCCCTATTATTTCCTGACTGTTTATAGAATCAGTTAGTTTCTTGAAATAATTCATAATGGTTTTATCATCGGATAGATTCTTACTATTACCTCCAAAGTCCTGCCAATAAGATGTTTGCACATCTTCAATAACATATATACCATGATTTTTCATTCTTGGAAATAAATAATTGAAAGTAAAAATTACATGATCATTAATATGACTTCCATCGTCAATAATGATATCAAATTCTCCTTCGTTTTTAATAATTTCATCAAGTATATTTGGATCAGTTTGACTTCCCTTGTATATTTTTATTCTTTTTTGCTCGAGCGGAGATTTATCGTGAATATCCAAACTAATAATCTTTGCTTTTGAAAAGTATCTTTTCCACATTCTTAATGAGTTTCCACCATTGAAAGGACTTTCATATCCACCAACTCCAATTTCTAATAATTTTATTTTTTTTCTTTTGAAGTGATTGAAATGCCTTTGATAATGAACTGTGTAGAAATGACTTCCTACTTTATCAGTCTTAAAATAATATCCTAGTCGTGTTAGATTAGATCGAAAGCTAAATGTCCTTAATTTATCTAACAAAAACTTTAAATTATTTCTTTTTTTAATATTAAGTTTAGATTTTAATATTTGTCTCATGTATTAAATGCCTTAGATAAAATATTTTATTTCTTCAAATGAACAATGAATGCTTTACAAAACGTACCATACCTTAAAAATTCTTCAAATTCAAAGTTTTGATTTTCATAAAAAAACTCGTAGAATGCTTTTTGTTCACCTTTATTTTTGTCACCAGAAAAGTGAAACCAATCATCAAACAATAAAATTGACCCTTGCACTAATTTAGATTTGATCAAATTCAAAGTAGTTTTTGTACTAGAATATAAGTCGCAATCAATATGAGCAATTGCTATTTTATCGATAAAACTTAAATCTAAATTTTCAAAATATGCCTTTTTAATTATTGGTTTTTCTAATCCATAAGTTTGGAAATAACCTTCAATTTTCTCAGGAGTAATTATTTCATTTTGTAAAAATACTGGATGAAAAGAATGATTATTTGAAAACAAACCTTTATCCCATCTAGGATGACCCTCAGATTCAGGAAGCCCTTCAAAACTATCAAATCCATAAATTTTTCTTTCAGGAAGGTTTTGAGAGTTGTGTTTATTTTCATTTTTAACATATCTGCTTTGAAAGTATGACAATGCTGAAAGACTTCTCCCAGTATAACATCCAAACTCACATATATCTCCTTCAATTAATTCATAATTGATGAATCTAATTACAGTTCTAAAAGCAGATGCTCTTACATCTCCTAGTATTTGTGATTTAAATAAATCACATTCTTCTGGTTTTCTCATTTATTTTATTTTATTTTATTAAATTCCCAATTAAAATAAGGTCTAATTACACCTGGTATCTCGCCAGAATAATTTTTTGGTCTGGTGATTGATGAGCTTGATTCTAATATTTGAATTTTAGCCAAATTGTTTATATTAAACAAAATATCAAGTGGCTTATACCTCAAACATGCAAAACCAAATATTATCTCTCCTGGTTGAAGCAAATTAGCTGGTAACCAAATAATTGTTTTATAAGTTCCAGGTATAATATTTTCAGTAGAATTATAATTTTTATCATCATGGGACGAGAACAAATGTGTTTCGTTGGACGAAAATACATTGACACTTTTTGAAAATGAAATATTAGAATTTAAAACTACATATTCGATACAAAATCCAAATTCCTCATTGACACTAGCATGATTAATATTGGAATAATTCTTATTGATAAAATATACCCGAAGAATTTTAATATAATCATTTCCAGGTGCATTATTTAATGTCCAGTGATGGTTAGTTGGAATATCTAAAATTGTGTTTAAATAGGTACTAATAACATCATTTATTGGAGAAATTAACTGAATATTGCCATTAGAAAGCAACACACCATTTCTACATAGTTCCTTCACGGAATTCATATTATGACTTACATATATAACAGTTCTACCTTCTGATTTTGAAACATCCTTCATTTTACCAATTGCCTTTTTCTGAAATTCGGCATCTCCAACCGCAAGTACTTCGTCTACAATTAAAATTTCAGGCTCGAGAAAGGCGGCAACTGCAAAGCCCAAGCGAACTTGCATTCCAGAACTGAAACGCTTAATAGGAGTGTCCACATATTTCGCAATACCAGCAAAATCAACAATTTCGTCAAGTTTTGCCGTAATCTCATGTCTGCGCATACCCATGATGGAACCATTCAGGAAAATGTTCTGTCGAGCTGTCATTTCTGGATGCATTCCTGTTCCTACCTCTAACAATGAAGCTACACGCCCTTTAATTTTTATACTTCCAGAACTAGGCGAGGTAATCTGAGAAAGGATCTTCAGTAGCGTACTTTTTCCTGCGCCATTTTTTCCAACTATCCCAAGAACTTCTCCCTGTTCAACGCTGAAATTGATGTCTTTCAGAGCATAAACTGTTCCGCTTTCGCTTTTTTTTGTCCTATCATTTAATTCAGCCAATGTGGCATAGGGATCTGGTTTACCTCTTAATTTTGCCCAACCACGATTTATATCCTTAGAAAGGGTTCCAGTGCCAACCAATCCAAGGTCGTAAGTTTTAGATAGATTTTCTACCTGAATTACTTTTTTCATCTTCTAATTTTATCTTTTAAAGCAGATGTTACAATGGTAGATCCATCTTTATTGAGGTGCGTATTATCGAAAAAATGAAGTTCTTTATTCAAAGTTAGTTTAACGAAGTCCCAAAATTCAATTTTTGAAAAATATTTAGTTCTAATTTTCTGAAATTCAAGCTCAACAGGTTGTTTCAAATTTATTTCTTTAACTGGGGGTCTAATAAAAATTACAGCTATTTTCTGAATTTTACAAAGTTCGACAATTTTCTTAAGATAGAAAATGTTAGTCTCAGAAATTTCATAGGTGTTTTCTGCGCTTACATTGGTGTTTTCTTTTTTATTAGATTTATTTACAATTGGTTTATATCCACCAACCAATAACGGATCTGAATAATTGTTTTTAAGTATTTTTTTAATGTTATTTTTAATTACTATGGATTGTGTTTGAGAAAATGTAAAAAAATTATTTTTTACTAAAACCATCAAATCCTCCTTATTACACCAAGGTTGATATTTTGTCAAATTATAATTCATGTATTTATCGCCCCAAATCCAGTCATCCATATCTGAGAAAACTTGATTGTTAGAAAAGTTTACAAATACAGTATCAATTTGCTTGTTGGACCTGAGGATAATTTTTAATTTTTGATAGTTATAAAAATAGGATTCTCCTGATTCCGAACAATTTTTTAATCCTGAAATCATATTGTCGTTAAATGCCGTTTCGGAATATGAATGTCCAAGAATAATTTTATTCACTTTTGGGTTAAAAAAAATGTTGGTATTTTGTTTAACCTCAAGACTTGTAAAAACAACCAATATTAACAATATCAGAATAAATGAGAAAGAGAATGCCGCTAATTTTAATATGTAAGTCCTCATTAAAATTGAAAATAAATAAATTCTTGTTGCTTCCCAATTGAGAAGAAAATCAGAAAAACGAGAAATAGATAGAATGGTCTTCTCAAATACTTATTGGTATAAAATAACCTTTCCAAACCATGATTATTTTTTCGAGAATACCATTCGATAATTATTAAAATCATAATAAGGGCAATCAACTTAATAGGAAAAATTAATGGAACGCTAAATAATGATAACGAAAATAACACTGAAATATAATTTAATGCCTCATTCATATTAATCGATCTAAAGAATATCCAAGCAAAAGTGCATAGAAAAAAAGTTGTCAAAATTTTAAATAATTCTTTTAGGTTTGGTAAAATTGAACTTGAGGCAACAATGTCAAGGTTATGTCTATTTCTTTTCAGAAAAATTGAAGGTAAAATAAAAAGGGCATTTAGTAATCCCCAAAAAATGAATGTCCAATTCGCACCATGCCAAAATCCACTTACAATAAAAATTATAAATATATTTCTTATTGAAATGAATAATCCTTTTTGACTTCCACCCAGGGGAATATACAAATAATCTTTAAACCAACTACTCAAAGAGATATGCCATCTTCTCCAAAACTCGGCAATATCCCTTGAAAAATAGGGGAAAGAAAAATTCTTTAACAATTCAATTCCAAAAAGTCTAGCCGTTCCTAAGGCAATATCCGAATAACCTGAAAAGTCCCCATAAATCTGAAAAGAAAATAGAATTGCTCCAATAGCAAGTGTAGAACCAGTATGACTTGAAGGGTCTGAAAATATCCCATTGACTATTTCTGCGCATTGATCAGCAATTACAACTTTTTTAAATAATCCCCATAAAATTTGTCTGAGTCCATCAACTGCCTTAGAATAATCAAAAATTCTCTGTTTTTTTATTTGTGGTAATAAATGCGTTGCCCTCTCAATAGGGCCGGCGACAAGTAATGGAAAGAAGGATACAAAAACAGCATAATTGACAAAATTTCTTTCTGGAGAAATTCGGTTTTTGTAAATGTCTATTACATATGATAGTCCATGAAAAGTGTAAAATGATATTCCAACAGGTAAAATAACGTTTATTAACGTTGGTGATCCATTATATCCAAACGAAGTCAAGAGAGAATCAAATGAGTCAACAAAAAAATTATAGTATTTAAAAACTCCCAAGAAACCAAGATTGATGATCACACTAATCCATAACCACAACTTTTTACTTTTTTTCGTATCAATCTGTAGTCCAGTATAGTAGTCTAAAACAGTAGAAAATAAGAGTAGAAAACTAAATCTCCAATCCCAACAGGAATAAAAATAATAACTTGCAATTAACAGAAGTCCGTTTTGAAAATTTAACTTCTTATTAAAAACACACCAATAAAGCCCAAAGGCTATCGGTAAAAAAATCAGGAATGAAGACGAATTGAATAACATTTACTTTATGTCAACTGAATTGTTTTTAACAAGGTCATTGATCCAAGTATATGTCTCAATCATTCCTTCTCGTAAACTCATTGATGGTTTCCAGTTTAATTTTTCATCAATCAATTTATTATCACTATTTCTTCCTCTAACTCCTGTTGGTCCTGTTATATTTTTAATACTTACATTTTTTCCAGAAAGCTCAATTATTAATTTTGCAAAATCATTGATAGATAGCATTTCCTCTGACCCGATATTTACAGGTCCGGTAAATTCGCTTTCCATTAATCTTCTTATTCCCTCAACACATTCATCAACATAAAGAAATGAACGCGTTTGTTGTCCGTCTCCCCATACTTCAATAAAACCGTTTTCTTCTGCTCTTGCGACCTTTCTACAGAGAGCAGCTGGTGCTTTTTCTTTTCCGTTGTCCCAAGCTCCATAAGGACCAAAAATGTTATGAAACCGGGCAATTCTGACGTTCAGACCATAATTTCTATGAAATGCCAAGAACAGACGTTCACTAAATAATTTCTCCCAACCATATTCACTATCTGGATTAGCTGGATAAGCGGAATCTTCCGAGCATTTCGGGTTCAAAGGGTCAAGTTGATTATGTTCTGGATACATGCATGCTGAAGATGAATAAAATACCTTTCCAACTTTTTTCTTTGTCGCAATATCTGCTACATTCAAATTTATCGTCGCTGAATTGTGCATTACATTTGCATCATTATCACCAGTAAAAATATATCCGGCGCCACCCATATCTGCTGCCAATTGGTAAATATGGTAAATATCCTCATCAATTACTGAATCAACTACCCTCGAATCTCTTAAATCACCAAGAATAAACTCATCTGCCTTGGATTCATTGTAACCCGGTTTTACCAAATCAACACCTCTTACCCAAAATCCTTCTGACTTTAATCGATTAACGAGGTGATTACCGATAAATCCTCCTGCTCCTAATACTATTACTTTTTTCATAAATTTTAAATTATACCGTATCCATAAAATTCTTTTCAACTTGATTAAAGATTAAAACACCTACAATCAATATGATAAAAGCGCAAATCGCTGAAAAACCAATGTTGAACCAATCAAAAGTTCCGGCTCCTACAAACATGTAATTAAATGAGTCAATTAAATAACCAATTGGGTTGTATTTTGCAAAAGGAATTAATTCGGATGGTAATTTATCAATAAATAGAACATATGACGTCGCGATACCTGGTGTTACATATTTCAACAAAGGAACTGCAAAATCAATTAAAAATTTTAAATCACGGTATTTGGTTGTAAGAGAAGATACTAAAAGTCCAAATCCCATTGCAAAAATCATGATGATTAATAACAGAATTGGGAAAAATACGATTTCCCATCTTATACTTAATACTCCTGTTTTAAAGAAGTAATAAAAAATGGCAATTAAAAGTAAGCTCAATTGAACGCCAAATTTTAATAATCCTGAGATCAATACAGTTAAAGGCATAATCAAACGTGGAAAATAAACTTTACCAAAAATAGCCTGGTTTTCTACGAAAGTTGCTGCTGTCTTTGTGAATGTATCTTGAAAGTACTGCCAAAGAATTGGACCTGACAAGTAAAATAAAAAACCAGGAACTCCTTCTGGACCTAAGCCGGCAAGACTTCCAAAAACGAATAGATTTATAACCGCTGTGAAAATGGGTTGGATAAAAAACCATAGAGGCCCTAAAATAGTCTGTCTGTAATAGGTCACAAAATCACGGAAAACGAACATTCTTAGCAAATCACGGTATCGCCATATGGCTTTAAAATCAATTTCGAAAAGTGATCTTTTTGGTTTTATAATTAAGTCCCAGTTTTCTTTCATTTTTTGAGTGAGGTGTTGTGAGTGAAGAGTTAAGCGTAAACAGTTGCTGGTTAAGTGATTATCATCCCTGCCGCCACGGTATTGTTACTTCCTTCTTCGATTAGAATAAAGGATCCTGTAACTCGATTTTGACGGTAGGAGTCAATCATGAAAGGTATGGTTGTTTTTAGTTTGATTCTAGCTAAATCGTTTGCTTGAAGCTCAGAAATTCCTTCCAAACGGTTCAATTTTTCTAAATCTATTTTGTAAATAAATTCCTTTAGAACGGCTTTACCTTCACGTGTTGTCTGTCGAATAATGTATTTATTTCCAGTAGTCAATGATCGTTGTCCTAACCAGCAAATCATGGCGTCAAATTCTTGAAGCATTTCGGGTTGATTGTTCTTACGAACCAGCATCTCTCCTCTGCTTGAATCAATGTAGTCTGTGAGTTCAATTGTCACCGATTGCGGTGCGAACGCTTCGTTTATTTCGCCTTTTGGTCCGCGAATAGTTTTAATTTTTGATTGTAAACCCGATGGCAAACTAATCACTTCATCATTTACTCGAACAACTCCTCCTGAAATTCGACCGGCATATCCGCGGTAATCGTGGTATTCATGGGAATGAGGACGAATCACGGTTTGAATCGGGAAACGAAAATCAATCAAGTTATGATCATTTGCAACAGGAATAGTTTCGAGTGTATGGAGTAGGGTAGCACCTTGGTACCAAGCCATATTTTCTGAGCGATTTACCACATTGTCTCCATGTAAGGCTGAAATTGGAATAAAATCAACGTCATGGATGTCTAATTTTGCTGCAAAGTCATTGTAATCGCTAGTGATTTTTTCAAACAGATTTTGACTGTATTCCACCAAATCCATTTTGTTAATACATACAATCACATGGGGAATTTGCAACAAAGAAGCGATGTAACTATGTCTTCTAGTTTGTTCTACGACACCTTTACGTGCATCTATCAAAATTAAAGCTGCATTGGCTGTAGATGCACCGGTAACCATGTTTCGCGTGTATTGAACATGTCCGGGAGTATCTGCAATGATGAATTTTCGTTTTGGCGTTGAAAAATAACGGTAGGCCACATCAATGGTAATTCCTTGTTCACGTTCATCTTTCAGTCCATCTGTTAATAATGATAAATCAATGTGATTGAGTCCTTTGCGTTTACTCGTTCTTTCAATAGCAGCCAATTGATCCGCAAAAATACTTTTTGAATCATAGAGCAAGCGACCGATGAGTGTACTTTTTCCATCATCGACGCTACCGGCTGTAGTGAAACGAAGTAATTCTTCTTTCATTTAAAAATACCCTTCTTTTTTACGTTCTTCCATCGAAGTTTCCGAACGTTGATCATCAGCACGATTTCCTCTTTCGGTTTCCAATGCGATTGAAACTTCGTGAATGATTTCATCTAAAGTTGTAGCTTCTGATTGAATGGCACCGGTTATGGTTAAATCACCAATAGTGCGAAAACGAACACGTTCAGAAGTAACCTTTTCATTTTCTCGCAACTGAATGAAAGGAGAATAAGCCAAGATGGTATTACCACGATGCACTACTGCTCTTTCGTGACTAAAATACAAACTTGGCAAATCAATATTTTCTTGTTGGATATACATCCATACGTCTAATTCTGTCCAATTGCTAATCGGGAAAACTCGAAAATGCTCACCCGGTTGTTTTCTTCCGTTGAACAAATTCCACAATTCCGGACGTTGATTTTTTGGGTCCCATTGTCCAAAATCGTCTCTGTGTGAGAAAAAACGTTCTTTTGCCCGTGCTTTTTCCTCGTCCCGACGTCCTCCACCTAAAGCACAATCTAATTTATAGTTTTCCAATGCATCCAATAATGTAACTGACTGTGCTCTGTTTCTACTGGCATTCAATCCCGTTTCTTCCATGACTTTTCCTTGGTCAATGGATTCTTGTACGGAACCAATGAGCAATATGGCTCCCAATTTTTCGGCCCATGCATCTCGAAAATCAAGGGTTTCTTGAAAATTGTGCCCAGTATCAATATGCAAAAGTGAAAATGGAATGTTTGCGGGTTCAAATGCTTTTTTAGCAAGGTAACTAACAACTATCGAATCTTTTCCACCTGAAAATAAAATACAAGGATTTTCAAACTGAGCATACGCCTCACGAATGACATAAATTGCTTCTGCTTCAATTTCTTCTAAATATGATAAGCGGTAATTCAATTGATTAATTCAATTTCATTTTTTCGGTTGTAGCCAAAATCAATTGATTCAAGCACTCCTGAATCGAATGATTTTGTGTGTCTAAAATCAAATTAGGATTTTCTGGAACTTCATACGGACTAGAAATTCCGGTGAAAGATTCCAATTCTCCATTCCTTGCTTTTTTGTACATTCCTTTGACATCTCTTTTTTCACACGCTTCCAACGAACTATTCACGAAAACTTCAAAATAGTCTTGTTCTCCAATGATTTGTTTGGATAAGTTCCGATCTTTTTGAAAAGGGGAGATGAAGGAACAGTGTACAATATTACCGGCATCAACAAATAACTTTGCAATTTCAGCAATTCTCCGATTATTTTCTGTTCGGTCGTCATCTGAAAAAGTCAAATCGTGATTAATTCCAAGTCGGGTATTATCTCCATCCAAAATATATGAATGCTTTCCTTGTTGAAACAAAAACGAATTAAATTCATTTGCCAAGGTAGATTTTCCTGAACCTGAAAGACCTGTAAACCAAATCACCATTCCTTTGTGACCATTTCTTTTCTCGTAGTCTGAACGAGTGGTAGTAAAATTTTGATGAACTAGGAAACTCATGAAGTTATACTGAAATTTCTTTGGTTTATTTTATAGCTTCGCTGTTCTCAGTCACAGTCATTTTTTAAAAATGCCGTGGTGAGTAGTTCAGTTAAGTTGTTGAAAAACTGATTATTGTTTACTCCAAAGTAATAATATCGGTTCTTCGTTTTTTTGTTTATAATTCTCTAGTTCAACTTGGTTCATTACGAGGTAACGAATTTTTCGTTGCACTAAATCTTCCGCTTTTTCAATTAATTCTGTTAGGTACGTTTTATCTACTTTACCAACAAGAATTACGTCAATTACACCAGAGTCTTTTCCTTTCGCATAATCACCAATCAAATACGCAAAGTTAACATCACCTAATCGTTGTATAACCCATTCAATAATGGAGTCTAAACCTGTCATTTTTGAGACAATACTTCGTATTTCCGGAAATAAGGGATGGGATTCTTTGGCTTTGTAATTAATTACATTTCCATTTGCCTCACTTTCAAGTATTCCTGCTTCCGTTAAGCGATTTAATTCTACGCGAACGGAGTTGGTGCTTTCACCAAATTCATCAGCCAATTGGCGTAAATACGCTTTCATTGTTGGATTCAAGAAGAATTTTACCAACAAGCGAATTCGAGTTTTCGATGTTATTAATGCTTCTAACATTGAGTAACAAACTTACTCATTTAAGAGTAGATTTCCAAGAAAATTTTGTATTTTTTTCTTAATTATGAAGAAGTTATATAGATAATACACGAATCTGAAACGAATCTATATGAATATGT
>Ga0256305_1000068_pt1 | contig 14294 bp, 10 predicted proteins | sample ColtaT_24_FD_189997 | JGI IMG/M metagenome (GOLD analysis project Ga0256305, IMG submission 189997) | Metatranscriptome of freshwater microbial communities from Columbia River, Oregon, United States - Colum_Yuk_RepB_8d (Metagenome... | ecosystem: Environmental > Aquatic > Freshwater > River... | reverse complement strand
GTGACGATGTGCTTGATCTGGCTGGGACTCAGAAACTGCGGCTTCTTGATGTTGATGACACGCCCGGTCTTGGCGATCGCCACTACCAGGTCGGTCTGCCGCGCCAAGAAGGCCGGAATCTGCAGCACATCCACGACCTCGGCTACGGGCGTCGCCTGCTCGACTTCATGAACATCGGTGATCACCGGCACGCCGAAGCGCTTTTTAACCTCCTCAAATATGCGCAGACCCCGGTCCAGCCCAACACCCCTGAAGGACCGGATGGATGAACGGTTGGCCTTGTCGAACGAAGCTTTGAAGACGTAGGGGATACCCAGCTTTTGCGTCACCTTGACGTAGTGCTCGGCCGCGACAAGCGAAGAATCGAGGTCCTCCAGAACATTGACCCCACCAAACAGCACCATCGGGTGGCGATTCGACACGACGACATCTTTGGCTACTTCAACGATCATGATCTATCTCTTTTCAGGCGCCGTAAGGGCTTCAAGCGACGAGGGCGGGATACGACTCAGGCATGGAGCAGCGCCACCAAGGCTCGACCATAGCGATGCGCATAGGCGGATTGGGAGTACTCCGAACGGAAACGCTGGAGGCAATCGGCGGAACGGCGATGGCATTCCGCTACCGACAGTTCGCGAAGCCGGTCTCGCAGTTCATCCTCCGATTCGATGAGCCACCCAACGTCGGGGCTGATGATTTCCCCTAGCCCACCGACCCGCGCCGCGATCACTGGCGTGCCCGTCGACAGGCTCTCGATCGCAACCAAACCAAAACCCTCCCAACGAGAGGGAATCAACACGCAGTCGGAGGCCGACATTCGTTCGAGGATGCGTGAACGAGGCTGCCAGCCCAGCCAGCTCAGCCGCCCTTCATCCTGCATGTGCCTGATCTGTCCGGCCAGCACGGGGTTGCGATCCTGGATGAAGTCCCCGATCACGGTCAGGTGCAGGTCCGACCGCTCGACCTGAGCATAGGCATGCAACAACCTGTCGAGACCTTTCTGGTGGTCCAGTCGGCCGACAAACAGGGCCTGCAGCGCGCCTCTGTCACCCTTCGAAGCGGTAGCTCCTGTAGTCAGGGACTCCGGCAGGGCATTGACCAGCAAAAACAGCTTGCGCCGGGGCACACCGATACGCAACCCCAGCGACAGTTCATGGCCCGAGATGCAGTGAATCGCCGAGCCAAACCAGGACAGCAACCACTCGATGGCGCCGACCACCCAGGCACTGCGGGGCCGATCCATACCCCAGCCATGAGGGCAGTAAACGATGCGGACACCGAACAACCGGAGCGGCCACAAAAAAACCCGCAGCAGACCCGCAAAGGTACTGTGCAGCCAAATTACTTGTGGCCGAACCCGCAGGCAGGCAAGCAGCGTAAGACCGAGGAGCGGGAGCACGTTGAATACGCGAAGGCCACGACGCAGTCGGAACGACTGGACGGTGGCTGGGCTTGCGACCCGCAGCTCGCTGTCGTGGGGCAGGATGAAATGATCCACTACCCCGTGCGCCTGCCCAACTTGGTACATCAACTCCAGCACGAGATCGACGCCCCCGATGGCGCTCTCGGTGACATGAAGGACGCGGGTCCCGGCGAGCCGGTCCGCGCCAACGGTAGTCCTCATGCCGCTAGAACTGACGTTCGAGGATATCGAGCGCGTGCCAGAAACCTTCACCCTTGTTCTTGTGACCCTGCCAGATTTCTGGGATGAACTGAATGTTTGGCGCCTTGGCCTGCAGGTCCCGAGCAAGTTCGGCAAAGTCGATATCGCCGGTACCCATCTGTACGCCTTCGCCATCGGTGCCCTTGGCATCAGAGATGTGCAAGTGCGCCGTGAAACCGCCCACCGCCTGGCTAACCTCGCTGAGATTCAACTGGAAGTAATTGCAGGCCATCATCGTGTGCGAGACGTCATAGCAGATGCGGTAGCCATGCTGCTGGTAAAACTCCACCATCTCGTCCGGCATCATGAACAGGTTGTGGTAGCTCTGGCCACCGAAGTGCCAGGGGAACGGCGGCATGGTCTGGATGATGATCTCGACGCCGTCCTGATTAACTTGCGCCAAGCTCTCGGCCACCTGCGCATACATGGCCGGCCGCTCCGATTTGGGCAGGAAGCCAGATGTGTTGAAGCCGCCAGCGTTGACCACGATGACCGGCCGCTCGGTCTTGGGGAAATAGGGCTTCAGGGAGCGAGTGACGTCGCAGACGCGGTTTAGCTCCGCAATCGAGTGCGCACGGTAGGCCGGATCCTTACTGGCCAGATCCAGAATGTGGTCGCCCGCGAACAGCTCGGGACTGTGCACTGCGAACCCGATGGACTGCGGACCGGTGAAGAAATCTGCCGGGTTGAGTTCCATGTCCTGGTAGCTGAGGTGGAACTCGACAAAGTCGAAGTTCGACAGCGGCACCAACTTGCCGTAGTCGTGATAGCGCACAGGAATGCCGAACGGCCGACGGAAGCTGTACGGGCGCGCGATGCTCGCTTCCTCCTTCAGATCCGACTCGTAGAAGAAATCGCCTTCTTCCATGTCGCGCTTGGCCTTCTTGCCAATCAGCTCTTCAATGTAAAGCGGCTGCAGACCCTGGCCCGGGCTCTTGATGTCGATCATCTCGCGAGTGATCACCTCACCCTGGCGCAGTCGGCGGTTGACCACCAGGCTCTTCGCCAGCACCTCGCGGTTCATCATTTCGCCCTGCGAAATCTTGCGTTCGCCGGCATCGCCCATCGATTCTTCGACTTCGCGGATCTGGCGGACCATTTCCTTGAACTCGTGCGGCAGCAGCGACACCTTGTGGTCGTTGCCTTCCATCCCCTTATCGACGGTGAAGTGCTTCTCGACGACGCGGGCGCCCAGGGTAACGGCGGCAACCGGTACCGAGATGCCCCGCTCGTGACCCGAGTAGCCGACCAGCGCGCCGGTGATCTCCTGCATCCGCTTGATGTACGCCAGGTTGACGTCCTTGAACGGCGTCGGATACGTCGAGTTGCAATGCAGCACCACGAAATCGGTGCCCTTGGACTTCAGGAAATCCACCGAGGCCTTGATCTCGGACTCGGTGCACATACCCGTCGAGCAGATCAGCGGCTTGCCAGTGGCCGCGAGCGCAGCGAGCAACTGATGATTGGTGAAGTCGGCCGAGGCGACCTTGTAGGCCTCCATGCCATAGGCCTCCAGCACCTCCAGACTCTTGATGTCCCAGGGCGTGCACATCGGGGTCAAGCCGCGCGCCTTGCAGTGATCGAAGGCCTTGATCAGGTCGTCGTTGCTGAGCTGGAATTTGGCCAGAAGGTCCATCGTGTACTGCGCACCCAGGTCGGCGCTCTGATCCTTCTTGCCGCCGCTCTTGTAGAGCGAACCCAGGTCGCGCATCTGGAACTTGACGCAATCGGCCCCGGCCTCGGCGGCGAGATCGATCAGTCGCAGTGCCAGTTCAAGGCTGCCGTTGTGGTTGTTGCCGATTTCGGCGATCACATACGCTGGCGATTTCTCGGAAATCGTGTGCTTGCCGATGGTAATGCCGCGCTCCTTCTGCAGCGCCACGGCAACCAGCCGCTGATAGTCGTCGACCAGCGGGATGACATCGATGGAGGGCGTGAATGCAGCAGAAATTTCGTTGGTCGCGGCGCTGACCTTCTTGAACAGCGCCTTGCGGTTCATTACCTCCGAAACTTCCTTGGACAGGTCGAAGGTCTTGGCCGATGTAATCCAGCGACGGAAATCGCCGTCAGAGAAGGAGCCCGCCAGGGTCCCATCCTCATCCACTACGAAAACGACTCGCTTCTGATTGGCACTGATCTTTTCCAGCGCCTTGAAGATGGATTCGGTACTGAAAACGATGTACTGCGCCAGATTTCTCTTAATAAGCATGGACTATCCAAAAGACCCCAAGAAACACCAAACCCTTGCAACGGACGCTTGACCAGCACCTCACGTCAGCCAACCGAGGCGCAGGAGCACCACACTCCCACGAGCGCAAACAGGCGAGCAAGAGCGATGCCAGGCCGGAGCAGGAAAAAACGAGGAAGCCGTCACGATTAGGCCGCCAAAGCGCTAAAGCCGTGTCCCGCATGGCTAGACCTTGCTGCCAGCGACTTAACTGACCAGCTATGATAACCATGGTGACGCGAGGCGACACTTTTTGAGCAGCCCAGTTCGACGTTTCAAGTTCCGCACGCTGGGCCTGAGTCTGCCAAGCGAGAGGTTTTTTTTCTTCAGGCCGCCTTCTGTCGTGCTAAGCCGAAGGGCACTGGCCCGAAGGGTGCTAGTAGGCTCCGGCACTGGAGTTGAGGCTGTGATCAAAAAATCTGCATTTTCCAAAGAGTCTTTATTGGGGGCTGGCGTGGGCGTAATAGCGAAGATTTTTTTCCTTGGTTTTCTGTTTTCTACAGCCGGGTGCGCGCTCGTACCTGGCCTTCGCCTCGATCCGCAGCCAGCGCCGCAGACTGGCAACCTCCCCGCGTACGACGTGCAAGAACTGACACCCGCCGTTCTCGCCGAGCCGGTCAAGCCCAAACAGTTCGACGACCTGCCTGTTGAGCTGACTTCGCCCTCGTCGCAGGCTTCTCGCGAGTACCTTATCGGCTCCGGTGACGTGCTATCGATCACGGTTTGGGACCACCCGGAACTCACGAGCCCTGCGGGCGAATTCCGCGATGCAGTGTCCGGCGGACGGCTCGTCGCTAACGACGGAACGATGTTCTATCCGTTTGTTGGCATCTTCAAGGCGGAAGGCAAAACCGTTCAGCAAGTGCGCGACTTCCTCTCCGATAAGCTCAAGCAGTTCATCCAGAAACCACAGGTAGACGTCGCCATCGCTTCATTCCGCTCCCAGCGGGTTCAAGTGACAGGCCAGGTCGGAACCCCGGGTACTGTCATGCTCAACGACACCGTCAAGGGCGTGCTAGAGGCAATTACGGAACGCGGGGGTCTGAGTGCTAACGCAAGCCGGCGAGAGGCTATTCTGGTGCGAGATCGGGTTCAATACCGCATTGATCTTGCCGGACTTCTCTCTGGCAGCCGCCCGGTGCCCAATGTCGCCCTGCAACCAGGGGATCTCATCCACGTGCCTGATGCCAGCGACGATAGGGTGTTCATGCTTGGCGAGGTATCGAGCCAGAAGCCTGTTGTCATGCAGCAGTCAGGCCTGACACTGATCGAGGCGCTTACCGAGGCTGGTGGGCTCGACAAGATGAGTGCCGACGATTCGGGCGTCCTAGTTTTCCGCCGAGCAGAGGAGAACGGTGGCAAGCCGATAATCTACACGCTCAAGCTGGGGCGTCCGCAAGGCATGCTGTTGGCCAGCGAGTTCAGACTCGCCCCACGCGACGTCGTGTATGTCACTGCCACGGCCTTCTCGCAATACAACCTGATCATCCGCGAAATCCTGCCCACTGTGACCACGATTTTCCAGTTGCGTCGTCTTAACTTCGTTCCGGGGCTTTGAACCATGAGCGCCGAAACCTCTGCCGTGCCGCCGGCAACCCCGATTGATCACGATGAAGTAAGCATCCGTGATGTCATTAGCGTGTTCATGGGAGGACGCTGGATAATTCTCGGGTTCTTGATACTCGGACTCGCCGGCGCATCGATCTACAACGTCGTAGCTACACCGATTTACACAGCCGATGCCCTGGTGCAGGTCGAGAACAAGGGATCGATGTCCGCGGCGCTGGGCGACATGGCGGCGATGGGCGGTCTCGGCGTCGAAACGCCGGTGCCTGCAGAAATCGAGATACTCAAGAGCCGAACGGTAGTAAACAAAGTGGTGGAGGAGCTCAATCTGGGTTTGTTGGTGAAGCCCCACTACTTCCCGATAATCGGCGAGCCCATCGCCCGACGTCGCGTCAAGGCTACCAAGCCGGTTGATGCTCCACTGGGACTGAACCAGTTTGCTTGGGGTGGAGAGCGCTTGGTTATTGGCTCAGCGACGCTGCCTCCTCAACTGACCAACGTCACCCTTAGCCTGATCGCCGGCGAGGGTGGCGGTTACACCCTATATGGGCCGGGCGGTGATGAAGTGCTGTCAGGGGCGGTCGGTAAAACCGCCAGTGGGGATCACCGTACTGGCGAAATCGAACTATTTGTTCGCGAGTTGCAGGCCCGGCCGGGCACCCGGTTCAACGTCACTCGCCTGGCGCCGCAACGCTCTACCGCGATGGTGACCGGCTCGCTTACCGCGACCGAGAAAGGCTCGAATTCGCGAATCATCAGCCTGCAATACCAGCATTCCGATCCAACGCTGGTATCTGTGATCCTCAACAAACTCATCAGCGCCTATCAGCGCCAGAGCGTCGAACGCCGCTCGGCCGAGGCCGAGCAGACCCTGAGCTTCCTGACCGAACAGTTGCCCAAGGTGAAGGATCAGGTGGAAAAGTCCGAGGCGATCCTGAACAAGTTTCGACTCCAGCAGGGTTCGGCCGATCTCAGCAAGGAAACCGATCTGGTCCTGCAGCAGAGTGTCGCTCTTGAAAGCCAGCGCCTGGAGCTGATGCAGAAGCGAGAGGAGGCGATCAGGCGCTTCACTCCCGACCACCCCACGGTGCAGGCGATCGATGCCCAACTTCGTCAGATCGGCGGGCGTCAAGGCAACGTTGCCGCCCAAGTTAAGAACCTGCCGGAAACCCAGCAAGAACTGCTTGCCCTAACCCGCGACGTTGCCGTCAACAACACTCTATATACCTCGCTGCTCAATTCCTTCCAGGAACTGCAGATCGCAAAGGCCGGTACTGTAGGCAACGTTCGAATTGTCGATTTTGCGCTGACCCCGCTAGCCCCCTCTGAACCAAAGAAAATGGTTTCGATTGCACTCGGCCTTGTTGTCGGACTGTTCATGGGGATTATTGTTGTCTTAACTCTCAGAGCATTGCACCAAGGCGTTGACGATCCGGTCGTTGTAGAAAACAAACTTGGAATACCGACGTATGCCACGATCCCGTACTCTGAACGGCAGCAGTCGCTAATGCGCGCAATCCAGAAGGGTGCCATCGGGGATAAACCGCGCATACTCGCTGTGGCAGACGGCGAGAATGTCGCGATTGAATTCATGCGCGGCTTACGTACCTCGTTGCACTTTGCAATGCTGGAAGCCAGAAACAACGTCATTATGTTGACCGGCCCCTCCCCTGGTCTGGGCAAGTCGTTTGTAGCGACAAACCTCAGCGCCGTCCTAGCGATGTCAGGGAAACGTGTTGCTCTTGTTGACCTGGATCTGCGCCGAGGACATCTGCACGATTACGTTGCTGGACGGGGTACTCCAGGGGTCACTGAATTCATAGTCGGCACCGCGACGCTGACTGATATCTGCCAAGACTCAGGTATAGAAAACCTGACGCTCGTGCCTCGCGGCACAAGCCCACCGAATCCCGCTGATCTTTTGCTCAATGAACGTTTGGCACATTTGATCCAAGAGCTATCAGCAAATCATGACTACGTGCTAATCGACACCCCACCGATTTTGGCGGTTACCGATGCCGCAGTGATAGGCCAGTTGGCCGGAACTTCGATGATGGTGCTGAAAGCCGGCGAGCATCCGCTGCGAGCGATTGAGGAGTCAGTCCGACGACTGAGACAAGCCGGCATCCAAGTGCGCGGAACCATATTTAATCTTGTCGGCATGACTAGCAAATACGGCTACAGCTATGGTTATGGCCATCGATATAACTATGGCTACAATTACAGCAAAACATATAAATCCGAAAAAACCTAGTCAGCTCCGAAGAACATGAAAGACAAATTTTCTGTTCTTTTTCATGACCCGCTTAAATTTGGTTTGTGGGTTTTATTTTCTTTGATCGTCCTCGCATGTGTGGTTCAACCGGCTGAAACGGACAGGCTTGCGGTGTTTGGCTGGGCAAACCAAGTCCAATACTACGGCAGCTATCCAGGAAGTCTTTTGGATTCGTGGACGCTTCGGGGGGTGGGTCAAAAATTCGTTTTTCATGCTGTGGCGATGGCTGCTTTGGCTGTAGCACACCCTCCAGGAATGGAAACGCTTTATGTATTCAATATTATTTATCTTGTCTTGTGTTTGGCTCTGCTCGCTTCAGCGGCCGCAGTCATCGCGCCGATCCTGCCCGTCTGGGGTTTAAATCGTTTAGACGCTTTTTTACTCGCAGCAGTAACGGTTCTGCCAGCCTCGTCTCTGGCTTGGACGCAAGAATCTCATCTTGCGATAATGCTGACGGCGCTGGCGATTGCTTTCGTATTAACTCGCCCGATCCTAGGGTTATGGATCGCGTGCACCATCATGCTGTTCGTCGCAACATTAAAGGGCATTACAGTCCTCTATGCTGGGCTGGTCGGAGCTGCATATATCGTTCGCTGGGGTTGCAATCAACGAAATATTGCAAGGCTGCTCGTCGCAGCCGTCGTTAGTGCAGCAGCTCTGGCGAGTCTATATGCAACCATTCTGAGACCAGAGTGGATGGACTTGATGCTCGCTGCCAGTCTGCAACAGCCAACTTTTTCCATTGAAACGCCGATTGTTTTTTTTCGCAATCTATTCATCGTTTCGGTGCAGCAGCCGATCATTCCAATTTCGCTAGCAGTGGCGCTTGCAGTAGCGATTCGCCGAAACAAGCCGGCAGAGTTTTGGGTAGCGCTGGGGCTGATCTGGTGCACGTGCTTGGCGTTTGTCATTATACAGAATCGATATTTTGGATATCACTTTCAGCCGTTTGTATTGGCATCGGTAGCATCCTTAGTTGTTGTTTTTTCTCAACCAGTCAAACCAACGGATTCAGCGAACGGATCTGCAGACTCCATGCCGTTCGAGAGAATCGTCGCGATGCGCAAAGTTGCGGCTTTCAGTGCCGTTGCCTACTTAGTTGTCAACGTCTTTCCGATCATTCCAATCAAGGCAGTGGCAGCTCGGACAACTTGGATAGAGACGCAAGACCTGCAGTGTCGGCTACACCAAAGCAAAAAGCTCTACAAGACTATGCGAGCGCAGCCTGGCTTCGATCCAGATGCACCGATGCTCTACCTGAGTGCGGGTACAGCAAATTTTATTATCCGCAATCCAAGCTATCTTCGTTTCATTTACCCGCTACCAGTGCAGCGTGAGATTATTAACAGTGATTTGGTTAAGCTGCCAGTAAATATTGAAATGCGCCAACAAATGGCAAAATACCAAGGCCAGTTTGTTCTTTTGCAACCTGATTGGTTTGGAATTAATTTATCTTCCAATCATGAACTCGCCACGATGCTCAATCGCGATTATCAGGTGATTGACAGCACCCAAACATGCGGACCTAAAATTGAGTTGTGGCGACGTCGAGCTGTTGTTTAGCGATCGTAAGCTGCGCCAGCAAATAAAATGTTACGGCGTCCAGTTGAAGATACCCTTAACATCATCATGCCGACGTTTTATTAGACTTTATTGATGTCTCATCGTCCTTGAAACGAATCGACAAAATGTTTGAAAATATCTATGCGGGTAAACGGGTGCTAGTTACCGGGCACACTGGCTTCAAGGGCAGCTGGATGACCAGTTGGTTGCTCAAGCTGGGAGCGAAGGTCTGCGGCGTTTCGGATTGCATTCCAACCTCGCCATCGATTTTCGAAGTGCTGAATCTTCAGCAGAAAATCGAACATCACTTCTGTGATGTGCGCGACTTAGCCGGACTGCGTGAAATTTTCACTACGTTCGAGCCCGATTTTGTGTTCCACCTGGCGGCCCAGCCGATCGTGTCTGTCTCGTATGCCTCGCCGCTTGAGACAATCACTACCAATGTCGTCGGCACCGCTAACGTGCTGGAGGTCTTGCGCACGTTTCAACACCCCTGCGTCGCGGTGATGATCACGTCGGACAAGTGCTACGAAAACGTCGAATGGCTCTGGGGCTATCGCGAGACGGATCACCTCGGTGGCCGCGATATCTACAGCGGATCGAAGGGTGCCGCCGAAGTTATCTTCCACTCATATTATTACTCGTTCTTCCGCAATAACCCGAGCGTGCCCGTAAAGCTGAGTACCGGGCGCGCCGGCAATGTCATCGGCGGTGGCGACTGGGCCAAGGACAGGATCGTCGCCGACTGCATGCGCAGTTGGTCGCAAAATCGGGCAGTGGAGATTCGCAGTCCGTCCGCGACACGGCCTTGGCAACACGTGTTGGAGCCGCTCAGTGGCTACCTGATGTTGGGTCTTGCTCTAGCGAAGGGCGATCCTGTGGTTGGCGAGTCGTTTAACTTTGGACCTAAGGCGGAACAGAGCCATACCGTGCTGGAATTGCTACGCGATCTGAGTCGGCAATGGGAGTTTTCCACAGTCGAGAACGCCTATCGCGTGACCGATAACATTCCGTTCCACGAAGCGGGATTGCTGAAACTCAACTGCGACAAAGCGCTTTTCCATCTTCGCTGGGAGGCCAACCTGCACTACGCAGAATGTGTGCGCCTGGTTGGTGACTGGTATCACGCCTTTTACAGGCAGCAGCGCGACATGTACGAACTGACCATGCGGCAAATCGAAGAGTATGAGTCACTCGCCGCCAGCCGGGGGCTGATATGGAGCACTTGAATTCGAGCCCTATGCCTGGCGTCACGGTGACGCCACTCCGGCGGATGCCCAACCCCAAGGGCGACATTTATCATGCAGTTAAGAGTGGCGAACCCGGATTCGGCGAATTCGGTGAGGCCTATTTTTCGACGGTCCACGCAGGCACTACCAAAGGCTGGAAGCTGCACAAGCGCATGGTGATGAATCTGATCGTACCGGTCGGTGACGTTACCTTCTATTTGCGCGACGATGCCGGCAACACCGCGTCAGTCACGTTAGGCTCGCATCACTATGCGCGCCTGAGTGTTGGTCCGAACATCTGGATGGCTTTCAGCGGGCTTTCCCAGCCGCTGAACTTGGTGCTAAACGTTGCCAGTATTCCGCATGATCCTGAGGAGGCTATCAACGTCCCTCTCGATACCTATCCGATCAAGGAATCGGCGCAGTGAAGGTGCTTGTGACGGGTGCTAGCGGCCTTCTCGGCAGCGCGCTGACCCAAGTCATTCAGAACACGGGGTGGGAAACAACGCCGCTGTCGCGGCAGCAGATCGGCGAGATCTGCGAAGTGGGCGGAAACCGAGTTCTGAAAGGTTTCGATATTCTGATCCATGCGGCAGCGAACACAGATGTCGAGGCCTGCGAGCGGGATCCGCAGGTCTGCTATCGCGACAACACACTAATGACAGAGCGCCTCGCCCTGGCCACCAGAAGAGCCGACTGCCGTTTCGTGTTTGTCTCAAGCACCGGCATCTACGGCGACCTCAAAGCCGAGCCGTACCACGAGTACGATGCCGTGCGTCCGACGACGCATCATCACAGAAGTAAATGGCTTGCTGAGCAGGCGGTGTCACGGCTTTGCGAGGATGCCTTGACGGTGCGCACCGGCTGGCTGTTCGGCGGGGCGTTCGGAATCAGGAAAAACTTCGTTGCCCGTCGCATCGAGGAAGCCCGGGCGGTGGAAGGCGGCAAAATTGAGTCCAACCAGCAGCAGCGAGGCACGCCATCGTTCACGATAGACGTCGCTGCGCGAATCGTCGAGTTGATTTCCCATGAGGCAGCGGGGACCTACAATTGCGTCAACTCGGGCGATGCATCGCGTTTCGAATACGTGTCCGCCATCATAGAAGCGGCGGGTATACGGACCCAGGTTCAGGCTTCTCCAGCGACTGTGTTTCAGCGATTAGCTCGGGTATCGAACAATGAAGCCGCGATCAATCTGAAAGCAGAGCAGTGTGGATTGCCCCCAATGCGTGCCTGGCAGGACGCACTCAAGGAGTACGTTGCCGATCTCCTGCGATCTACGGAGGCCGTGAGCGCTGATCCAGCAAAAGTTGGCAAGCAGATTGCCGTCCATACGACGAAGTGAGTGATTGGCTTTTTCCAATCTCTCTAAACCAATCCCAACCTCCGGCCGCACCACCACCCTAGATGAAGCAAAACCGACAAACCGCTGGCGGAGTATCCGCGTGAAGACCGACTCGACCGAAAAGAGAAGAGTCAAAAGACCGCTGATCACGATTAGTATTCCGGTCTACAACGAGATCGAGAATCTTGATCGGCTGTATCAAGAGCTGGTCCAACTTGCCGATCGCATGGCCGATCGCTGCGATCTGGAGTTCGTTTTCACTGATAACCACTCGGAAGACGGCACTTGGGCGCGTTTGGAGCAATTGGGCAGCGCAGATCCACGCGTGCGTGGCATCCGATTCTCAAAAAATTTCGGTTTCCAGCGGTCCATCCTCGCCAACTACGTTCATGCACGAGGCGACGCCGTGATGCAGATCGATGCCGACCTGCAAGACCCACCGGCGATGCTTGAGCAGTTCTTCGAGCTGTGGCAGCAAGGCTACGATGTGATCTATGGCGTACGGCGTAAACGGCCGGAGGGTGCGTTCATCAATGCCGTGCGGAAATTGGGTTACTGGGTCATCGACAAAATCAGCGAGTATCCCATCCCGAGGGACGCCGGCGACTTCAGGTTGATCGACCGAAAGATCATCACGGCGCTCGCGCAGTACAAGTCTGCCAATCCGTATCTACGCGGCGCCATCGCCGGCCTCGGATTCCGCCAGATCGGCGTTCCCTACGACCGCAGTGCGCGCATGGCCGGTGAAAGCAAGTTTAAGCTCGGAGAGTTGATTCGCCTCGGGCTGGCTGGCGTCTTCAACCACTCGGTTGTACCGCTTCGCATCGCGACCTACGCCGGCACGCTGCTGGTCGGAATCGCCGCGCTCGGTGCCATCTACTACGTCTTCCTGAAACTGCTTCAACCCGATCTGCCTCGCGGCCTCGCCAGCCTTCATATCCTCGTGCTGTTCGGTATCGGCTTTCAGTCCCTGCTACTGGGCGTGCTGGGCGAGTACCTTTTGCGCATCTATGTGGTTTTGCGAGCTGAGCCGGTGGCCATATCAGAGCAGTCGCTCAACTTCGATCCTGAAGAACTGAAAATCTAACCCCCGAATAACGAGATCTGTCATGAAAGTAGTCCTATTAGCGGGCGGCCTGGGCACACGCATCGCAGAAGAATCCGATAACAAGCCCAAGCCAATGGTCGAGATTGGTGGCCGGCCGCTGCTGTGGCACATCATGAAAACCTACAGCCACCATGGGGTGAAGGAGTTTGTAATCTGCCTCGGGTACAAGGGCTACGTGATCAAGGAGTTCTTCCTCAACTACTACCGGCACATGGCCGATCTGCACATCGACCTTGGCAGCGGCTCCCATCACGTACTCAACTCGCAGTCGGAGGACTGGAAAGTCACGCTTGTGGAGACCGGCGCCGACACCATGACTGGCGGACGTCTCAAACGCGTCGCTGCGCATCTGGGCGACGGGCCGTTCTGCCTGACCTATGGCGACGGGCTATCCGACATCGATATCAGGAAAGAGATCGACTTCCATCGAGCCCATGGCAAGCTTGCGACAGTTGCAGGTGTCAAGCCTCTGGGCCGTTTCGGGGCACTAAAACTTGACGACGGCAGCACCCGAGTCGGCAGTTTCGAGGAGAAGCCCGACGACGAGATCGGCTGGATCAACGGTGGTTTCTTCGTTCTGGAGCCAGGAGTCATCGACTATATCTCCGGGGACGACATGCCTTTCGAGCAGGCGCCGCTGCGCGGCCTCGCATCGGACGGGCAGTTGCATTCGTTCGAGCACGTTGGCTTCTGGCAGCCTTGCGACACCTTGCGCGACAAGCGCTATCTCGAAAGCCTCTGGGCCAGCGGTAAGGCGCCGTGGGCCGTTTGGACGTGAGTCAGGCGTCCGCCTCCCCTCCCCCTGACCTCAAGGGCGAAGAAGCGCTGCCGACGCGGCGATCGAGCAGTCGCCTCGGCCAGATCATCGGCCTATCCGTGTCGGTGAGCTGCCTGTGGCTCATCTTCAGTCGCGTCAGTTTCGATGAGCTGCAGCAAGCGCTCGCGGCCCTGCCGCTGCACTACGTGGTGGTGGCTCTTTGCAGCCTGTCGCTCGGATACGCGATGCGAGTCGTGCGCTGGGCGGCCCTTCTGCGCGCGGGCGGGGCGCAAGTAGGCCCGCTCGCGTGTGTTGCGCCGTTTCTGGGATCGATCACGCTCAACAATGTCTTGCCGTTCAGGGCCGGCGACGTGGTACGCGCCTTGATCTTCCCACAGGCACTCGGCATAACCCGAACCACTGCAACCGCCAGCCTGGTGCTGGAGCGCTTGATCGATCTGCTGACGCTGCTACTGTGCTTGGGTCTCGGCGTATATCTCAGCTCGCTCGCCGGACTGCCCTCCTGGCTGTCAAAGACCGTCACCATCCTCGCCTTTGGCG
>Ga0256305_1000057_pt1 | contig 14812 bp, 10 predicted proteins | sample ColtaT_24_FD_189997 | JGI IMG/M metagenome (GOLD analysis project Ga0256305, IMG submission 189997) | Metatranscriptome of freshwater microbial communities from Columbia River, Oregon, United States - Colum_Yuk_RepB_8d (Metagenome... | ecosystem: Environmental > Aquatic > Freshwater > River... | reverse complement strand
TGCGTTGGGGTTGCCAGGGTTACCACCCAGCAGGCCACTGGCGGCGTCCATTGCGCCGGAAACTGCACCTAACATGATGGCTCCTTATGTGTGGAGGGACTCGAGCTTGGCCCGCGTGGCGGCGTCGACATCGCCGGTGGGGTTGAGCTGGTGGTCGCCCTGGAACTGGATGACGGCTTCTTTGAACTGTGGCGACTCGTCATCGCTTTCGTCGCCGCAGTTGTAGCCGAGGTTGTTCAATCGCTGCTTGACGCCACTGGTGGTGTCGATCGGGTTGAGGTGGCCGATGCGGACGGGGTATTCCTCTTTGCCGCCATTGAGGAGAAGCTTGCCGCCTTTGGCGTTGGGCTTGATGTAGTGTTCCAGGTTGCCGTCGCCATCGGTGGTGCCGTCGATGATTTCATCGTCGATGACCAGCGTGTAGGGCTCATTGCGGCGCGGCTCCCCGAGCAGGAAGAGCTGCATCTTGAGCTTGGCCGGGACGCCGCGGCGTTTGAACGAGTGGCGCTGATCGGTGGCGCAGGAGTAGTCCTTGACGCGGATGGGCGGGATGGTGACTTCGTCGCCGGGCGCGAGAATATTGGGGTTTTTGCGCTTTCCCTTGAGGTCGCCATTCGGCGGATGGTTCCAGAGGGTCTCCCAGAAATGACCGGCTTCCTGGGCGAGGGAGAGGATGCTGTCGCCGGGGCTGACCGGGACGACTACTTCTTCAATTTGGCTTGGCATGGCGGGTTCCTGTTACTGGGAGATGGCTTCCTGGTCGAGGTTGATCCATCGAACGGTGCAGTTGCCGGGGTCGATTTTGTTGACGCGGATGAGGCCGTCTTTGTCGGTGGACCGAGTCGTTTTCTTCCCATTCGGGAGCGTGATTTCGCAGGCTTCCCCAACCACCGGAGCGCCGGATTCGTCCTTGAGTTCGACTTCAATCCAGTGGGTCTTGTCCTTGTTCTCTTCGGTTTTTTCGTTGTGAGTGTTCTCGCTCCCGCCAGAGCCTGCTGGGTTATCGGTGGCCTGTGTTTCCCCTGGCTCGATGGCGAGTTTGGGAGCAACCAGAGCCGGACTGAAGACCAGGCGGGGGGTCTTCGGGGCCTTCGGCGCGCCGCCAGAGTTGATGAAGACCGTCGACCCCTTGATGTAAACGCCCCCGGAGTTGATGGCGATGAAGTTTCCTCCCCCGGCATTGAGCGTGATGGATGGCGCCTTGATGACGATGCCGGACTGGCCCGTGAGCGCGAAGTGCTTGCAGCTGGCGGCGAGCACCCCGCCCGAGCTGATTCCGATACTGCCCGCGCCGATGCTCATCCCCGGTCCGGCATTAATGGCTAACGAGCCGCCAACGTCATAGTGGGAGTCGCCGTCCACGCGAAGGACATAGTTGCCACCGTACTTCTGATTCCCGTCGCCCTTCACTTCCGCAAAGGAACTGCCTTCCACCATGTCGTGGCTGTCCACGCCGACGAAGCGATAGGAGGAATCTTTGCAGCGGAAATGGACGTCCTTCTCGCCATGCATGAAAATCTGCTCGCTGCCGATTTTGTCTTCGAAGCGGATTTCGTTGAGGTTCTGCGACCCGGCGCCGGGTGTGGAGCGGGACTTGATTCCACTCCGGGTCTTATTGGCCGGTAGCTCGTGCGGCGGCATCTGATCAGAGTTGTAGACGCTGCCGACGATGATTGGCTGATCGGGGTCGCCCTCTTCAAACGCCACGATCACTTCCTGGCCGATGCGGGGGATGTGAATCATGCCCCACTGCTTGCCGGCCCAGGGGCTGGCGACGCGCGTCCAGCAAGAACTGGTGCCGTCAAACTTCCCCTGGCGGTCCCAGAAAAACTGCACCTTTACACGGCCGTATTTGTCGGTGAAGATCTCCTCCCCCGCGGGGCCGGTGACGACGGCGGTCTGGGTGCCATAGATCGTCGGTTTCGGCGTGATGCGGTTGGGAACGTAGGGCAGTTTATAGGGGATGCAAGTGAAGCTGATCTCCGGGTCCGGGCTGATGTCGGCGTCGGTGGCGCCGTAGCTGCCGGCTTGGAAAATGGAGACGTTGGCGGAGGTGATGACGTAGACGTCGTTGTCGCTGTAGTGGCGGTCGAGCGTGAACTTGTAGCCGGGGATGATGTTGAGGTGATCGGAGAGCGCCGTGATCTGCAGCGCGTTCACCGTCTCCTGCTGCATGCGGATCTTCGTGGTGCGGTGGTTGTCCTCGTAGATCTTCTGCAGGTCGCCGGAGCGCTCCGAACCGGCCGGGGCGATGCCGTCGAACCGCTGCGCGTAGCCGCCGGGGAAGTCGTAAAGCTCCAGCTTGTCGTTGCCGGCGAGCTTCAGTTTGTGGCTGACCTCACCGACCTGAATATCCTCGTCCACCATCTCCTGCGCGTCCAGCGGCTTGTGCGGCAGTTCGAAGGCGTGGTCCCACAGTGTCACCTTGCCGGGCTTCAGTACCTGCTGCTTTTCCCACGAATAGATGATGCACTCCTCTTCCATGCCGCCGCGGTCGGCGTCGTAGCAGAGAGTCGGTTCGAAGGGCAATTCCTCGTGGCTCTGCGGCGTGTTGGCGAGCACGAGCGTGTGGCCGTCTTCGGTGTGGCGGAAGAAGTAGTAGATCCCCTCCTCCTCCATGATGCGGGAGGCGAAGGCGAAGTCCGACTCGCGGTACTGCACGCAGTAGTCGCGCGGCTCAAAGGTGCCGGCGATTTCGAAGTCGGCGTCGATGCCCTCCAGCACCTTCTTCAAAATTTCGGGAACCGGCATCTGCTGGAAGATGCGGCTCTGCGTGCGCTGGCTGAGGAGCCAGAACGTGGGCACGATCTCCATGCGGTAGGCGGTGTTGAAGTTGCCGCGCGCGCCGCGGGCGAAGGACTTCACGATGCCGTGGAAGTAGCGCTTGTTGTGGTCCTTCAGGGTGGCGCTGACCCAGACGGGTTGGCCGACGATCGCGGAGAAGTCCGCCGGCTCGTCGTTGGAGCCGAAGGCGTCGATCTCGAAGGAATAGAGGTGGGAGATGCCCTCGCGCCCATGGATGCCGCGAATGACGAGAGCGTCTTTCCCCAATGGGGTCTGGAGTTCGAGCAGGCGTTTATCTTGGGTTGTCGTGGACATGAAAGACGATCTAAATCAGAGAGCGGAAACGGGAAGGAAAATCAATCGTCCAAAACAAAAAAGGCAGGGACAGCTCGCGCCACCCCTGCCTTTCAACGGTCGGGCTAGTTGTAGGCGAAGGCGCCGTCTTCGGTGAGGGACACGGCGATGTGATCCTGCTTTTCGCCGGTGGCCATCATGGTCAGAATGCGGTTGGAGATCTCCGGCAGCAACGTGTTGGTCAAAATGTTATCCACGTTGCGGGCGCCGGACTCCACTTCGGTACAACGGGCGGCGATGGCGTTGAGCACAGCGTCGTCGTACTGCAGAGACATGGCGTGATTCTCTTTCAGACGGCGCTGGATCTTGCCGAGCTTGAGGCGGATGATCTGCTTCAAGGCTTCGTCGCGGATGGGGTAGTAGGGGATGATCACCATGCGGCCCAGGAAGGCCGGCTTGAAGATCTTGTCCATTTCGGGCTTGATAGTCTTGACGAGACCTTCGACCGAGGGCATCGTGTCCGGGTCCGCGGTCAGCTTCATGATCGTGTCCGTGGCCGCGTTGGAGGTCAGGATGATGATCGTGTTCTTGAAGTCGATTTCGCGGCCTTCGCCGTCTTCCATGCGGCCCTTGTCGAAGACCTGGAAGAAGAGTTCCAACACGTCCGGATGGGCCTTCTCGCACTCGTCGAGCAGCACCACCGAATACGGCCGGCGCCGCACGGCTTCGGTCAGCACGCCGCCCTCGCCGTAGCCCACGTATCCGGGAGGCGAACCCTTCAGGGTGGAGACGGTATGCGCTTCCTGGAACTCGCTCATGGCGATGGTGATCATGTTGCGTTCCCCGCCGTAGAGCAGGTCCGCCAGCGTCAGCGCGGTTTCGGTTTTACCCACACCGGACGGCCCCACCAGCATGAAGACGCCGATCGGCTTGTCCGGATCTTCCATCTTCGCCTTGGACACCTTCACGCGCTGCGCGATGGTTTCCAATGCATGATCCTGCCCGATGACGCGCTGGCACAACTGCGGCGCCAGGTTGATCATCGATTCAATCTCGTCCTTCAACATCTTGCCCACCGGGATGCCGGTCCAGGAGGAGATGATCTCGCTCACCTGCTGCGCATCGAGCGTGACGCCGATGAACGGATCCTCGCCCTGCACCGCGTCGAGATCCGTCTGCATCGCGGCCAGTTCGGCGCGCATGGGCCCGAGCTTTTCAGTGGCGTCAGCTTCGGCGGCAGCCTCTTCAATCTTGCCGCGCAACTCGCGCATCTTGCCCACGAGTTCCGATTCCTTAGCGAAGCGGGCCCTCATGGCGGCGAGCGTTTCGGTGGATTCGGCACGTTCGGCGACGATCTTGGCGAGGCGCGCGGAGTGATCCGTGTCGACAGCCTGCTCCCGCGTCAGCACGCGTTCCTGCACTTCTAAATCGTCCAGGCGGCGCTGCAGATCTTCGATCGGCGCGGGCGTGGAGTTCTGGCCCAGCGACAGTTTGGCGCAAGCGGTGTCGAGCACGCTGACGGCCTTGTCCGGCAACTGGCGCCCGGCCACATAGCGGTGCGACAGGCGCACGGCGGCTTCCACGCCTTCATCCAGAATGCGCACTTTGTGGTGCTTTTCCAGGAACGTCACGACACCGCGCATCATCACCATGCAGACCGCTTCGGTGGGCTCTTCGACTTTCACCACCTGGAAACGGCGGGTGAGGGCCGGATCCTTTTCGAAGTACTTCTTAAACTCGCTCCACGTGGTGGCGGCGATGGTGCGCAGTTCGCCGCGGGCGAGAGCGGGCTTCAGCAGGTTGGCCGCGTCGGAACCGCCGGCCGCGCCACCGGCGCCAATCATGGTGTGCGCTTCGTCGATGAACAGGATGATCGGCTTGGGGCTGGACTTCACCTCTTCGATCAGGCCCTTCAGGCGATTTTCAAATTCGCCCTTGATGCCCGCGCCGGCCTGCAACAGCGCCATGTCGAGCGAGTGCAGCTCGACGTTCTTCAACGGCGGCGGCACGTCGTTGGCGGCGATGCGCACGGCCAGGCCTTCCACAACGGCCGTCTTGCCGACGCCCGGCTCACCGGTCAGAATCGGGTTGTTCTGGCGGCGGCGCAGCAGAATGTCGATCATCTGCCGGATTTCGGCGTCGCGGCCCAGGACCGGATCCACCTTCCCTTTGCGGGCTTTTTCGGTGAGATTTTCGGTATAAGCGTCCAGGTTCGGCGTCTTGCCGGCACCGGGCTTGGCGCCCGCGGCGGATGCGGCGGCCGGGCCACCAGCGCCACCGGACAAGGGCGCGGTCTCTTCCGAAGAGTTCTGCGTGATGAGCATGAACTCTTTCTTCAAGCCCTCCACGTTGATCTTCTGCAGTTCTTTGGAGAACTCCTTCACTTGGCGGCTCAGCTCTTCATTCGACAGAAGAGCGACGACGCAGAACCCGGTGCGGATCTGGCCGGCGTTGAACTCAATCGATCCGATGGTCCACGCTTCGGTGAGCATCTTCAGCACGGATTCGCCGATGCCGGGCGTCCGGGCGTTGCCCCGCTTGAGCTTGTCGATGGAAGCGTCCACTTCCTGCGTCAGCCGGTTGGCGTTCAGGCCGTAATGATTGGCGATATAGGCGAAGTCGTTGTCGGTACCATCCATCAGCAGGCGGAGGAAATGCTCCACCTCGATGTAATAGTTCGTGCGCGACATGGCCAGCTTGGCGGCATCTTCCACAGCGCTGCGCGTGTTGGAGTTGAGCTTACCAATTAGCGATTTCAGATTCACGCTCATAGGGGGTCCTTTCAGATTTAGAAACGGAGAACGGCTTCGTAAGCGTCAGCGATACGAGGTTTGGTCTTGACCCAGGTGGTCCAACCCAACTGCACTTCATCCAGGTAGGGGCCGGGTGCGGGATACGGAGCATCGCCAAGGCCGGTGTGGCTGGCGGGTACTTCTTCCTTGGCCAGAATCAATTGGACTTCGAAGTCCATCGAGGGTCCGGCGTAGAAACGGGCCATGTCCCGAAGCGGCGTATGGGCGGAGCCGTCGGGAAGAAAATCGCGATACTGCTTCAGCGTCAGCGGGCCGATGACCAGGCGCACCGCCGACTGTTGATCGTAGACTTCGTCGCCCACAATGGCGCCCACGCCGAGCTGTTCGGAGAAGCCGTCGGCCGTGTCGAATACGCACAGCGAATCGTCGTTCAAGGGGTACCAGGCGCCGACGAATTGCTGGATGTCGCAGGGAACTTCGAAGTAGTCGGCAATGAGATTGGCGAGGCCGCACGCGGGGCGGTGGCGCGAGCTGAGCAGGCCGCTGTAGAAGATCAGCGAGTCGTCCGGGATCGGCAACCGGCGCTGCAGGCCGGGCGTGCCCATGCCGACGAGGTCCAGTAGAATGTGCGAAAAACGGTCGCGATCGCCGCGTTCGTAAGCGATGGGAAAGCGGTATTTCTCCCAGGCCTGGAAGAACAGCGAGATCATCCGGTGGTTGAAGACGTCGAAGAAACCGGCGGTGGAGGTGTCGCGCTGGCGGAAGCGTTCGCGGATGAACTCGGTGTAGTAAAGCGGCAGGACGCCCTGCGGCCCGGTGAGGCCCATGAAGTTCACGGTCACTTCGGCCTGGCCGGATTCCTTGAACTCAATGCGCTGGATTTCGCTGGCCGGGAAGGAGAGCTGCTGATTGGCCTTGAACCGGGCGACTTCACTCTTCGGCGGCGCGTACTGCCCAACGGGCGCGCGGTCCGGCGCCAGGCGTTCCAACAGACGCACGGCCTGGAAGAACTCGAAGGTGAACCCTTCCTCCTCCATGCGGTCGCGCATGTAGGCGTGGCCCGGCGGCGGCATCGGCACGCGCATGGCCGGTTCCTGCGGGATGTCGAGTTCGTCTACACCAGGATCTGGCGTCCCGCTCTCGGAGCCCATTTGCCAAGTACCTCCTTCCTCTGGCGGCTGTGCGCCGTCAGGCGAGTGAAGGAGTTCATCGTCGTATATAGCGCCAGAAAACGCTCAATCACGGCGGTGAAGAGGTAGGCGCCGGCGCCCACGAACTGCTCTTCGTCCACTTCAATATCAATGGCGACGCCGCGCGCGAACGTGATGCCATTCTCGGAAATCAGCCGCGCGAACTCGCGCTTGTGCGTCAGCCCGGAGATACCGGCGATCTGTTTCTGCAAGTGCGAAAAGCTGGCGTATTCGTACAGCCGCAGGATCTCCTGCAACGCTTCGCGGCCGTCTTCAACGAGCGAGAGATGGTTCAGCGAAAGGTGCGAGATCAGCCGCCACAGCGCGCCCTTGCCCGTGGGCGGGCGGACGGTGGGCGTCAGTTTGCGCAGGATGATGGCCTTTCGAATGGTGGCCATGCCCTGCGATTCCAAGTCGCCCTGTTCGTTGCCGAAGGGCATGCGGGACGGGATGTCGCGGTTGGTGCAGACGGTGCGCACGGTCAGCGCGTCGAAGTCCGGCCGCATGGGCCGGCCGACGACGTCCACCAGGCAAATGGAAACGTCCGTGCCCTCGTCGTTCCGCCGGTGGGAGGCGCGGCGCACGGCGTGCCAGAAGGTCTGGCGGCGTTCGCGGATGGTGCCGTGGCGGTAGGAATAGAACGGTTCGAAATAGGTGATCTCGCCAGTCGTCGGATTGGCCGACAGCACCTCTTCGATGCTGAAAATTTCCATCGCGCCCTGGCGCCGCACGTCGGGGACGATCGTGTATTCGGTCTTGTTCTGCGTCAGCAGAATCGGCTCGGCGGTTTGGTTGAACAGGTTGATGACGGGCGTGCAGTTCAGCCGCAGCGTCTTGTCATCGATCGAAACTTCCAGCTGCTGCATGCGCTCGAAGCGCTCGAAACGGTCGATCAGGAAAACAACTTCAACGCCGCCTTTGAAGCCCGAAGTCGCCAGCGCTTCGAGTCCCTTCAGCCGGAAGAAGAAGAACTTCTCGGGGCAGTGGAAATACTCCTGGATGAGCCGGTAGCCCTCGAAGGAGCGCTTCGGGTACGGCAGCATGGCTTCGCCTTCGTCGAAGCCGCAGGATTCCAGACACTGCGCAGCGGGCAGCGAAATGGCCGGCCGGCGGGAGCCGGGCGTCAGGTCGCGCAACAGGATCTGCGAGCAGCTATGGCTCAGCAGTTCGTACAGCGAATTCGCCACCGAGGATTCGCCATTGACATAGAATTTCAACTCCGTCAGCGGCATCTTGTCGAACTGCGCCTGCCCCGTCAACCGGAGCTCCGTACGCAACGCGGCCACTGCCGAACTCACCTTGGGCGCGGGGCTCAGGCGGTCCGGCGATTTCCACTGCGTCTTTGAAATCTGGAACGGCCAGAACGTCACTTCCTGGCAGGTTTGGAAACGCATCGGCAACCCGTCGACGGGCCGCGATTGCAGGCTGGTGCCGCGTGCCACGGTGGAGCCGTTCAGCAACCCCGCGTTCTCCGGATCGGTGTACATCTCCACGATCGTCATCGACGGAATGGGCCGGATGAAGTGCGGGTAGATGATGCTGAGCAGCGCCTCGGTAATCTCCGGGAACTGATCGTCGATTTTCAGGTGGACGCGGCCGGCGAGGAAGGCGAACGCCTCCAGCAACCGCTCCACATGCGGGTCCTCGCATTGCGTGTCTTCCAACACCAGACGGCTGGCGATCTTCGGATACTTTTCTGCGAACTCCGCGCCCATCTGGCGGATGAACGTCAGCTCGCGTTCGTAGTAGAACAGCAGGTCGTCCCGCACCGTTAGCTGCCCTCCACGGTGTAGCTCTGGCTGGTCACGTCAAGCGTCGTGTCGAACGAAACCCGCTCCGGCGCCGGGTCCATGACGAGCATGCCCTCCACGCGGAACCGAATCTGCAGCGTGCCTTTTTCGGCGGGTTCAATGAAGACTTTCGCGTTCCGCAGCCGCGGCTCGAAGATGGCCACGGTGTTCTCCAGCAGCCACGTGACGCGGTTCATATCGCGGTTCGAAGAGAAGGAAAAGTGCGTCAGGTCCGGCAGTCCGTAGTTGTACAGAGAGTGCGTCAGTTCCGCCTTCGGATCGGTGGATTCTTCCTTGATCCGCCGCGTGTTCAGCAGCCATTCAATATCGCGGCGGAGTGATTCCTTCAGCAGTCGCACCGATTGAGCGCGCGACATCAGGGGCTCCTGCGAGTTGCGGGGGTCGCGGTCGATCAGGCGATCGAGCAGCGGAATCGTTACGAGATTGTCGAGATCAGCGCGCGCCATGGCTCCTCTATCTCAACATGCTCATGGCCGCCACCGGATCCAGCCGGCACAGCTTGGCATACAACTTCTTCACCACATCGGACTCCCGATCCACTTTCGACAAGCACCGGTAGAGCAGCGTCAGCGGGTGCGCAATCGTCTCCGATGGCTCCCAGTCCTCTAACCCGCGTGTCTCAATCTCGCTGCCTAGTTGCTCCAGAATCGGCAGCGCCATCGATTCATTCCCGCTGTCGATAAAGATCCGCGCCAACTGCGTCTTCCGCAGGAATCGCCCGCGGCCCGACCGCTCCATCTTGCACTCGCGGTCGATCATCTCCACCGCGTCGCGGACGCGCCCCGCGCGCAGCGCCTGTTGCGCCAGCTCCCACGCATCCGGCGTCGCGCCAATCTCTTCCGGCGCGGGCTGCGAATAGCTCACCGCCGGCGGCAGTTGATACGCAGGCGCCGCGGCAGCGGCCGGAGCCCCGCCCGTCAAAACGTCGGATTCAATCCACTGGAGCGTCTCGCCATTGGCCGTCGGCGTGTCGTCCATCAACGTCATCTTGTGCAGGTCCGGGTAGTCCTGTAGCATCCCGCGCACCATCGAAATAATCCCGCGCCGCGTGCCTTCGTGGTACCAGCCCAACTCCGTGCAAGCCTTCGCCGCATACCGGTGCAGGTCCAGCCATCCGCGCCCGCACGGCAACGCCAGTGCCTCCACGCAGAGCTTGTAGACCTCTTCCCAGTTGGACTCCATCGACGCCTTCTTCATCCCCTGCCGGATCTCCGTCGGCGGGGCTTCCAATTTCGAAGCGTCGAGGGTATCGCCCCCGGCCCGCAACTCGCCGAACCGGAACCCGGCCAGCATCAGAAACGGCGCCGGCGAATAGACGTCCAACACCCGCAAATACCGCGCCACCACGACAATCCGCGCCAGCGCGTCATCGGCATCCTGCGGCTCGGCGGCCAGCGAACCGGCCTTCTTCTTAACCGGGGCCGCCACCGGCGCGGCACCGTAGCTCTGCTCGTAAACCGGTGCCGCCTCTTCGACAACTTCTTCCACCGGCTCTTCGCCAGGCGCCGGCGCATCCGGCTCTTTTTCCCGCTTCCGGTTCAGCAGGTTCTTAACGGTAACCTGCGTCTCCTCCAGCGCCCCGCGCAGCTTCGAAAATCCGGGCGAGTCGTCGCCGAACTTCTCTTCGCAAACGCGCTGCAGGTTTTCCAGTTCTTCCAACGTGCTGACGAACGTCTCCGCCAGCTCTACGTAATATTTCTTGGGGGTCTTGTCGAAGTCGCCATCGAACTCATCGAGGCTCGTCTTCCCCTCGGCAACCTTCGCGTTGAACTCTTCCAGCTTCTGGCTGCCGCCATTTTCCGCGTCCTGCTTGGTGCCCATCGACGTGGCCACGCGGTAGTCAAACGCGCTCAACCCGCCCCGCGTAATCGGGGCCATCTTAATCTGCAGGTCGAAGTTGCCGATCCACGATAGAGGCGTCGCCCGGAACTCCGCGTCGCCTTCCTCAATCTCCGGGTAGATCGTGTCCCAGAACGTCTCCACCAACTGCCGCATCATCACCAGCGAGTCCCGGAACGCCCCGAAGCCTTCTTTTTTGAAATACGCTTCCGTCAACCACGCCGCCAACTGCAGGTCTTTCGACTGCGTCGCCAACGCCTCCCCAGCCAGCTTGATGACCGTATTCCAATCGGCCATCTTCCGCTCACGCGTCCATACGCCGGAGGGCCCGGAGTCTTCGTCCTGACGCCGGGCCTCCTTGATCTTGTCGTAGATCGGGGCGTAGTAAAGGTACGTTCCGCTCGGATTATCTCCGGGGATGGGAGTCAGGAGGTCTTCGCGGATTGGCATCTTCTGAGGTTACTCTTCCGTTGGTTCCTCCGCTTCGGGTCGCGAAAACTCCAGCTTGCGCAGTTCGAGGATAGGCACGTCTTCCCCGTCCACCAGAAACATCTTCTGGCCGACAGGCTTCACATCGCCATTTTCGTTCTCCACCCAGTTGGTAACGCGGCCAAGGCGCACCAGGTCGTCGTCCGACGCACTGGCGTCCCAGGTCAAAGCGGGGAGCAATACTTCACCGAGTTCGGTCATCTTGAACGCCGGCCCGGTTCGCACAATCGCGGGAACCCATAACAGGTCCCGGATGCGCTTCGGCGCCTCGCATTCAATCGACTCGATGTGTTTGAAGGGGATCCAAATGTAGGCGCCGGCGGCATATACCTCCAGGCGCGGTCCGATGGTGGGATCGGCGTCGACGAATACCTTGAACGGCTGCCCGTTCAAGGTGCCTTCCTGTTCGGCGTCCTCATCTCCGGGGTGAACCGGATATTCGTGCTTGTTGAAAAGGTCCTTGCGGCTCTTTTCGGCGTGGATAGCCGCACGATAGAGGACGGAGCCCAGTTTGGCTTCCGGGGACGCGTCACTGAGAATATTGATGTGCTTTTCCGCGCGGTCGTAGTCGCCGGCGAAGACAAGAAGCTCGAAGAGGAAGGTGCGGCGCCGCACATCGGCCGGGTTGTCCCGGACCTCGATGTTCAGCGCCGCGATGGCTTCCTTCAGTTTTCCTGCCTGGTACAGTTCCCTGGCTGTCATAGTGAAACTTCAGGAGGCAGACGAGAGGTTATCAACCGCCCTGGTTGAGGGTCTGATCCCAGAACGTCTTGCCGCCGGAGCCCAGCAGTTTCGCCGTGGCGTGGTCGGTCTTGAAGTATTCGTAGGTGATTTTGGAGTACGAGAACGACACTTCTTCGAGCGGCAGGTTCTGGTTCAGCGCCTGTTCGGCCGCTGCCGTGAACGACTGCACGTGGCAATTCTCAAAAATGAAGGAAAGGTACGTCGTCTTCTCGCCCGTCGCGCGGCACAGGTGCACCTGCATCTTCGGGATCGGCTCGCCCTTGGCGCAGTAAAAGAACAACTTCGGCGTCGCGATGTCGATCGTCTTTTTCACCGTGAACAGTTTGAAGTTCGCCCGTTCGCTGAACTGCGAACCGCCCGAGGATAGCGAACCCGTCACTGCGTGATGCACACCCACTTCAAACTGAATCAGTTCGATCCAATCCTTGTGCTTGCTATCAGTCGACTCGCCCTTGATGTTGGATATTTCCAAAAAATAATCTGTTGCCATGTAGAAAGCTCCTGTGCGCAAAAAAGTACAGTCAGGTTATAGGTGCGCGGGGACACGCCACCGGTGGCGGTGGCGTGATCCGCGAGTACAAAGCAGGAATGCTTGAAGAAGCTCGATTAGCCCTTGGCCGGCGGCGGCAGGTCCGCCACCAGGCGCAGCGAAACGGACAGCTCGTCGAGTTGGAAGTGGGGCTTCAGGAACGCCACAGCGCGATAGGCGCCGGGCTTTCCGGGAACGTCCACAACGTCGATACGGGCTTCCCGCAACGGATGCGAGGCTTTCGCTTCCTTGGACGCGTCGTCGTCAAGAATGACGTACTGCGCAATCCAGGTGTTCAGGAACGTCTCGCACTGCGAGCGGGACATGAAGCTGCCGATCTTGTCGCGCATCATGGCCTTCAAGTAGTGGGCGAAACGGCTGACGGCCAGGATGTAGGGCAACTGCGCCGACAGGCGGGCGTTGGCGTTGGCGGCATCCTTGTCGTACAGCTTCGGCTTCTGGGCGGACTGGACGCTGAAGAAAGCCGCGTAATCGGTGTTCTTGCAGTGAACCAACGGGATGAAACCCTGGTCGGCCAGTTCCTTTTCCCGGCGATCGGTGATCGGCACTTCCGTCGGGCACTTCATGACGATGTCGCCATCGTCGGTGTTGAAGTTGTGCACCGGCAGGCCGTCCACCATACCGCCACCTTCCACGCCGCGAATCGCGGCGCACCAGTGGTGCGTGGCGAACGACTGCGTGAGCTTGGCGCCCAAGGCCCAGGCGGCGTTCATCCACAGATACTTGTTGTGATCGGTCCCGTCCACGCCCTCTTCGTAGCTGAAGGCTTCCACCGGCTTGGTGTCCTTGCCATACGGCAGACGGCCCAGCACGCGCGGCAGGCACATGCCCACGTAGCGCGAATCTTCGGTGGCGCGGAACGACTTCCACTTAGCGAATTCCGTCGAATCGAAAATCTTGCCCAGATCACGCGGCTGGTCGAGCGCCGAGAAGCTGTCCAGATTCATGATCGTCGGATCGGCGCCCGTCAGGAACGGAGCATGCGCCGCCGCGGCGACGTTCGAGATGCGTTCCAGCAACTCGATGTCTTCCGGGTGCTTGCCGAACGCGTAGTCGCCGATCAGTGCGCCGAAGGGCGCGCCGCCGAAGACGCCGAATTCTTCTTCGTACACCTTTTTGAACATCGCGCTTTGGTCGAACTCAGGGGCGCGCTGCAGGTCGCGAAGCAGTTCTTTCTTCGAGCAGTTCAGAACCTTGATCTTCAGGCCAGCCGACGTTTCCGACTGATCCATCATGTACTTCAACCCGCGCCAGGAGCCTTCCAGCTTCTGAAACGCTTCGTGGTGCAGAATCTCGTTCAACTGCAGCGAAATCAGGTGGTCGATCTGCGCGATGCGGGCGTTGATGGTCGCCTCGGCGTCGCGCGAAACCGTCATGTGGCCTTGCAGGATCTGCGAGACGAACTCTTTGATCTGGCTCTTGCCGCGTTCTTTTGCCGCCGCATCGGTGCCGACGCGACCTTCTTCTACGATCTGATCCAGGAAACTCCCTTCAAGAGTCGTTTCCTGCGCCTGGGCCTGTACCTTCTGCGCGTCACTCATTGCTGTCGCCTCCGATTTCGTTCTTCAGCTTTTCCATCGCGGCCGGATCTTTGGCCGTCTTCATCAGGAGTTCTTCCAACTTATCGTTGGTCTGGAGCGTGCCGCGGAGGTCGGCGAGGCGAGTCCGCAGTTCCAGCAGTTCCCGGATCGGCTTCACCTGGCGAGCCACGTTTTCCGGATCGAAATCGTCCATGCTCTTGAAGTGCAAGTCGACCTTCAGCTGACCGGCGTCGGCTTCGTCGCTCAATTTGTTCTCAACAGAGAACGCCAAATGCGGCTTCATGCCAGCCAGCACCTGGTCGAAATTGTCGGGATTCACTTCCGTAAACTTGCGGTCGCGGAGACGAGCGAGCGGCTCAACGGGCTGGCCGGTGAAATCGCCCAGAACGCCCATCACGAAGGGAAGTTCCTTCACTTCGATCGCGCCACCTGTTTCAACATCGTAGGTGATCTGGACGCGTGGCGGGCGTACCCGGTCCAGTTTATGTTGCGTGCTTTCTCTTGCCATAATCTCCTCAATTCTGTATCGGGAAACGGAACACTACTAATAGGTGCCGAAGGACCAGCGCTGCACTACACAGACACGAATAGCCGGTGGACCAAGGACCGGTCCGTAGCGAGTATATCCGCGCGGCGAAAGTCAGTCAAGAGATATACTGCCGTACCTCGCAAACCCGCAGCCACTACCCCTATTCCGCTTTTACCCCGCATAGTCTGATAGCGTTAACCGCGCAGAAAACCCGTCAAACGGCTCACAGAAAATGTAGTGCGCCTCATCCCGCCCCCGTTACAAAATTCTCACGGCGATAGAATGTAG
>Ga0256305_1000055_pt1 | contig 15088 bp, 12 predicted proteins | sample ColtaT_24_FD_189997 | JGI IMG/M metagenome (GOLD analysis project Ga0256305, IMG submission 189997) | Metatranscriptome of freshwater microbial communities from Columbia River, Oregon, United States - Colum_Yuk_RepB_8d (Metagenome... | ecosystem: Environmental > Aquatic > Freshwater > River... | reverse complement strand
GCTCGTGGCTGGCGCGGTCAAAACCCGCGAGCCGGGCCAGGACCCTGCAACGCGGACATTTCAGGCTTTTCGGATTTTCATCAATGCCGAGCTTGAAGAGCTCGAACAGGCGCTGAAGGCGGCACTGCATGTACTTGAACCTGGAGGGCGCCTGGCTGTGATCAGTTTCCATTCGCTGGAAGATCGCATCGTCAAACAATTCATCGCGAAGTATTCGCGAGAGGTGTTCGACCGCCGCGCGCCCTTCGCGCCACCCAAGGTCATGGACTTGAAAGCCCTGGACCGCCTCAAGCCAAGTCCTGAAGAGGTCAAGGCCAACCCCCGCTCTCGCAGTGCCATATTGCGTGTCGCACAGCGCTTGCCTTTGCCGGAGGCCGCCACATGACGCGCCTCAACGTGCTGTTGCTGTTGGCTATTTTGGCCAGTGCCATTTTCTTGGTGCGAACCCAGTACGACTCACGGCGCTTGTTCACCGAATTTGACCGTGCGCGCTCGGAGGCGCACAAGCTGGAGTTGGAGCGTGAGCGGCTGGATTTAGAGCGCCGCGCACAAGCAACGCCCTTGCGCGTCGAAAAAATCGCGCGCGAGCAATTGAACATGCGCACCATCACCCCGGCGATTTCGCAATATGTGGATCCCACAGGCAAGCCCGCAAACCTTGTGGTCACGCCTGCGCCCAAGGAGGCCAAGCCGTGAGCAGTCGCAGCGTGCAGTACACCTCCAGCCCTTTGCTGGCCAGCAAGACGCCCGTATGGCGAAGCCAGTTCATCGTGGCCTGCATTGCTTTGGGCTTCCTGGGCTTGGTCGGGCGCGCAGCTTACGTTCAGGTGATTGACAACGCTTTCTTCAAGCGCCAGGGTGTGGTGCGTTTTGTGCGCACCTTGGAGTTGCCTGCCAATCGGGGCCGCATTCTGGATCGCAATGGCCTGATTCTGGCCTCCAGCGTGCCTGTGCCCAGCATCTGGGCCAGTCCGGAAGACCTGGAGCGTGAACCGGCCAAGCTGAAGGCTTTGGCCAAGTTGCTTGAGATGCCCCTCTCAGAGCTTGAACGTCGCCTGCAAGACGAAGACAAGAGTTTCGTGTGGCTCAAGCGCCAGGTCGATGAATCGGTCGCCAAAGAAATTGCCGCGCTCAACATCAAAGGTGTCTATTCCCGAAAAGAATACAAACGCATTTACCCTGAAGGTGAATCGGCAGCGCACATCGTGGGCTTCACCAATGTGGAAAACATGGGGCAGGAAGGCATCGAGCTAACCTTCAACAAAGAGCTGGGCGGGCGTGCAGGTTCTCGGCGCGTCATCAAAAACCGGCTCGGCCAGGTGGTGGAGGACATTGGCGAAATGGTGCCGCCAGTCGATGGCAAAGATTTGCAGCTCAGCGTCGACAGCAAGGTTCAGTTCTTCGCCTACCAAAAGCTGCGCGACGCCGTCATTGAAAACAAAGCTGCGGCTGGCAGTGTGGTGGTGCTTGATGTGGAAAGCGGCGAAGTGCTGGCCCTTGCCAACTACCCCAGCTATTCGCCTGAGCGGCGTGTCAACCTCAGTGGCGCGCAATTGCGCAACCGTGCATTGACCGACACGTTTGAGCCCGGCTCGACCATGAAGCCGTTCGTGGTCGGGTTGGCGTTGGAAAAAGGCATCGTCAAGCCCGAAACGCCGATCCAAACGGCGCCCGGCCGCCTCTCGCTTGGGGGCCATACCATCAGTGATGCGCACCCGCATGCCCTGCTCAGCGTGAACGAGGTCATTCAAAAGTCGAGCAACGTCGGCACCGTGAAGATTGCCATGCAAATGCCGCCACAGGCCATGTGGGAAATGTTCACGCAGTTGGGCTTTGGCCAGAAGCCGCAAGTGCCTTTCCCTGGCGCTGTGGCCGGGCGCTTGCGTGCCTACAAAACTTGGCGTCCGATCGAGCAGGCGACCATGAGTTATGGCTACGGGCTATCGACCAGCTTGTTCCAGCTTGCGCATGCCTACAGCGTGTTCGCGCGGGATGGCGACATCATGCCGGTCACGATGTTGAAGGTGAAGGACAAAGTGCCTGGCGTGCAAGTCATCGAGCCTCGCCATGCCGCTGCCATGCGCAACATGCTGCACATGGTGACCAGCCCCGGTGGCACAGCCCAAAAAGCGCAAACCATGGGTTATTCCGTGGGGGGCAAAACCGGCACGGCCCACAAACAAGAGGGCCGTGGCTATGCCGGCAAGAAATACCGTGGCTTCTTTGTCGGCATGGCGCCCATCGAGCGGCCGCGCATTGTGGTGGCTGTGATGATCGACGAGCCAACGAACGGGCGCTATTTTGGCGGCGATGTGGCCGCACCTGTGTTCAGCCAAACCGTGCAACAAACCTTGCGCATGATGGGCGTGCAGCCCGACCTGTCCGTCAAGCCGCAAGTCATTGCCAAAGCCGAGCCGGAGTCTTTCTGATGCAAGCCCTGTACACGCCCCAAGATGCAGCCCACTGGCTCGGCCAGCGTGGTGCAGGGCGTTTGCACACCGACAGCCGTCAAGTGCAAAGGGGCGATGCCTTTTTGGCCTGGCCGGGTGCTCGCCATGATGGTCGCCGCCATGCCGCGCAGGTCTTGGCACAAGGTGCTGCAGCGTGTTTGCTGGAGGCGAAGGGCTTGCAGGTGCAAGCCGATGCGGCAACCGAAGCCATGGCCTCGTATCCGCAATTAAAGCAAGCCAGTGGCCTGATTGCCGCTGCCTACTACGCGCATCCGAGCCATCATCTGGATGTGGTGGCCATCACGGGAACCAATGGCAAGACTTCGTCGGCTTGGTGGCTGGCACAGGCTTTGACGCACCTGGGACGTCGGTGTGCCGTGGTCGGCACGCTGGGTATGGGAGAAGTCCAAACCGATGCCTTGGGGCAACCCAGCGTCAAAGGCCCATCGACCGGACTGACCACACCGGACGCCGTTGTATTTCAAGGCGCATTGCGCGATTTCGTGCAAGCAGGCGTGAAAGCTTGTGCGGTCGAAGCCTCGTCCATCGGATTGATGGAGCATCGGCTGGAGGGCACCCGTGTGCGGGTGGCCTTGTTCACCAACTTCAGCCAAGACCACCTCGATTACCACGGCAGCATGGCAGCCTACTGGCAAGCCAAACTTCGTTTGTTCGATGCCGCAGGCCCGCAGGCAGCTGCCGTCAACCTCGACGATCCCAAAGGCTTGGCGCTGGTCGAGCACTTGCTGACCCAGGCTTTGATGCCGGCCGATCGGCTATGGACTTTTGGGATGTCTGCCTCAGCGCGTCTGCAGGCGCGCGACATTCAGCTCGTGACGCCTGGCGCAGGTTCGGCCACTTCCACCGGGCTGTGCTTCGAGGTGGCCGAGGGCTTTGAATCCCACAGACTGGCCACGCCGTTTGTGGGGCGCTACAACGTCAGCAATTTGTTGGGTGTGATTGCCAGCATGCGTGCACTGGGCATTGCATTGGCCGATGCCGTTGCTGCTTGCCAAGGGCTTTTGGCGGTGCCGGGGCGCATGCAAACCGTGGCTGCGCAAGGCCATCCTTTGGTGGTGGTGGATTACGCACACACCCCCGATGCTTTGCGCCAAGCATTGTTGGCCTTGCAGCCCTTGGCGCAAGCGCGCGGCGGGCAATTGCATTGCATCATCGGTTGCGGTGGCGACCGCGATGCCAGTAAACGTCCCTTGATGGCTGCCGCCGCACAAGCCCATGCCCAGCAGGTGGTGCTGACCAGCGACAACCCGCGCAGCGAAGACCCGTTGCACATCTTGCAACAGATGCAGGCTGGACTGGCGCCAGGATCTGCGGTTCAGACCATCGTGGAGCGCGCCCAAGCCATTGCGCACAGCGTCATGCAAGCCGCAGCCAGCGACATCGTGCTGATCGCAGGCAAGGGCCATGAGGACTACCAGGAAGTGGCGGGCGTGCGCCAGCCTTTCTCCGACCTCCAGCAGGCCCAGCTTGCTTTGCAAAGAAGGGGCAAGGCATGACCGCATTCCTGAATCTCTCTTTGCGCCAAGCACAACAGTGGCTGACCCAGGCACGCACCGTGGGCGATGCAGCCACCGTGGTGCATCGCGTTCACACCGACAGTCGCACACTGCAACCGGGCGACTTGTTTGTCGCTCTCAAGGGCGAGCGCTTCGACGCCCACGATTTCTTGTCGCAAGCCAAGGCACAAGGCATTGCATGTGCCTTGGCCGAACGTGGCTTGCAAGAGGCCGGTCTGTGCGGCCTGCAAGTGCCCGACAGCCGGGTGGCTTTGGGTGAATTGGCCGCCGGCTGGCGCCGTCAGTTTCATCTGCCCCTGGTGGCAGTCACCGGCAGCAATGGCAAAACCACGGTGACTCAAATGATCGCCAGCATCATGCGCGCCTGGGCGGGCGACCATTCATTGGCAACCCAGGGCAATTTCAACAACGACATTGGCCTGCCCTTGACCCTGCTGCGCCTGCGCGCTGATCACCACTGCGCCGTGGTCGAAATCGGCATGAACCATCCCGGCGAAATTGACGGCTTGGCCCGCATGGCTGCGCCTACCGTAGCGGTGGTGAACAACGCGCAGCGTGAGCACCAGGAATTCATGGCCAGCGTGGAAGCGGTCGCCCGCGAAAACGGCGCTGTCCTTGAAGCTTTGCCCCAGGATGGCGTGGCGGTCTTCCCCGCCGACGATATTTACACGCCGTTGTGGCAATCACTGGCGGGCAACCGGCGTTGCCTGCGCTTTGGCGAGACCGCTGCCGCCGAGGTGTCTTTGCTCAGCAGCGAATGGCTGCAAAACCACTGGCAAGTGAGCCTTCAGACACCATCAGGCAACATCACGACACGCTTGCATCTGGCCGGCCGGCACAATGTGCGCAACGCGTTGGCCGCCACCGCCTGTGCGCTCGCTGCGGGCGCACCGCTGGCCGCCATTGCCCAGGGCTTGGACAACTTTGCCCCGGTCAAAGGCCGCTCTCGCGCCTTTCAGTTGGCGCACCAAGGGCGTGTTATCACGGTGGTGGATGACACCTACAACGCCAACCCAGACTCGGTCCGCGCAGCCATCGATGTGCTGGCCGACTTGCCCGCGCCGCGCATGCTGGTGCTGGGCGACATGGGAGAGGTGGGTACGCAGGGCCCGGCTTTTCACGCAGAGGTGGGTCAGCACGCGCGTGCGCAACACATCGATCGGTTGCTGGCGCTGGGTGAGTTGTCGCGGCATGCTGCTCAGGCCTACGGCCAGGGAACGCATTTCGAGAGCATGGACAACTTACAGTCGGCCGTACTGGCACAACTGCCCCAGATGGGCAGCGTGTTGGTCAAGGGCTCGCGCTTCATGAAGATGGAGCGTGTCATCGATGCCCTGCAGGCCAACGCAATGTCTAAAGAGGATACCCCATGCTGCTAAGCCTGGCGCAATGGCTGCAAAGCCTTTCCCCTGACTTCGGATTCTTCCGGGTCTTTCAGTACCTCACATTTCGTGCGGTGATGGCCGCCATGACAGCCTTGCTGATTGGTCTCGCCGCTGGCCCCTGGGTGATTCGCCGTTTGACCGCGCTGAAAATTGGGCAGCCCGTGCGTGGCTATGGCATGGAGACCCACCTCAGCAAAAGCGGCACGCCCACCATGGGCGGCGTTCTCATTTTGATTGCCATCGCCGTTTCTACGCTGCTGTGGTTCGATTGGTCCAACCGTTTCGTGTGGATCGTGCTGATCGTGACCCTGGGCTTTGGCGCCATTGGCTGGGTCGACGACTGGCGCAAGGTCGTGCACAAAGACCCGGAAGGCATGCGCTCTCGCGACAAGTATTTCTGGCAGTCTGTCATCGGCTTGATCGCAGCGCTGTACCTTGTCTTCAGCATTTCCGAAAGCAACAATCTTCGCGTTCTGGAATTGTTCAGCACCTGGGTTCAATCGGGCTTCGACGTCAATTTGCCGCCCAAGGCCGGGTTGATGCTGCCTTTCTTCAAAGAAGTGAGCTACCCCCTCGGTGTGTTTGGTTTTGTGATCATGACCTACCTGGTCATCGTCGGCTCCAGCAATGCGGTCAACTTGACCGATGGCCTCGATGGCCTGGCCATCATGCCGGTGGTGATGGTGGGCTCTGCCTTGGGCGTGTTTGCCTACGTCACTGGCAGTTCGGTGTATTCCAAGTACCTGATCTTTCCCTACATTCCAGGCTCTGGCGAGCTGCTGATTTTTTGTTCGGCCATGGCCGGGGCGGGCCTGGCCTTTCTGTGGTTCAACACCCACCCGGCCCAAGTGTTCATGGGCGACGTGGGCGCGCTGGCTCTGGGTGGCGCATTGGGCACCATTGCCGTCATCGTGCGCCAGGAAATTGTGCTGGCCATCATGGGCGGCATCTTTGTGGTCGAAGCCCTGTCAGTGATGGCCCAGGTGAGTTATTTCAAATACTCCAAACGCAAATACGGTGAAGGGCGGCGCATTTTGAAAATGGCGCCCCTGCACCATCATTTTGAAAAGAGTGGCTGGCGCGAAACGCAGGTGGTGGTCCGTTTCTGGATCATCACCATGCTGTTGTGCCTGGTCGGTTTGTCTACCTTGAAATTGCGCTGAACGAGATGTTGTCACTCAAAGACCAACACGCAATCATCCTGGGCCTCGGGGAATCCGGCCTGGCGATGGCGCGTTGGTGCGTACGCAATGGCGCACGAGTGACTGTGCTGGACTCGCGCGAGCAACCGCCGCACCTGGCCACTCTGCTGGCAGACTGTCCCTCGGTGGTGTTCAAGTCTGGTGACTTTGAGGCATCTGCCATCGAAGGCACTGACATTCGTGCAGTATTCAAAAGCCCGGGACTCTCGCCGCAAAGCGTGGCGCCGCTTTGGCAAGCGGCACAAGCCATGGGCCTGTGGCGGGGAACCGAGCTCACCTTGTTTGCCCAAGCGTTGATCGATTTGCGCGCCACCACGGCATACCAACCGCAAATCCTTGCCGTCACGGGAACCAACGGCAAGACCACGGTCACAGCGCTGACCGGACTGTTGCTTGAGCGTGCCGGTATGAGCGTTGCGGTGGCCGGCAACATTGGCCCCACCTTGCTGGACACCCTGAGTCACTGGCTCGATGGTGAAAGCGGTCCGCCACAGGCCTGGGTGCTCGAACTCTCCAGCTTCCAGTTGGAGGGCGTCGACAATTTCGAGCCCACCGCGGCAGCTTTGCTCAATATTACTCAGGACCATTTGGACTGGCATGGAAACATGGCGGCCTACGCGACGGCCAAATCAAATGTGTTTGGGCAGCAAGCCCTGATGCTGCTCAATCGCGATGATCCCGCCACGATGGCCATGTTGCCAACGCCAGAGCAAATCAAAAAGAAGCAGCGCCCAGCGCGCAACTTCCTGAGCTTTGGCAGCGATGTGCCCAACCAACCGGGGCACTATGGCCTGGAAACGGTGAACGGCATGACCTGGCTGGTGCGTGCCATGCAAGCCGATGAAACCCGCAAGCGTCGCCGGGACGAAGAGGAAGACATTCACCTGCAGCGTCTGATGCCCGCCGATGCCCTGCGCATTCGTGGCCGCCACAATGCCTTGAATGCCTTGGCGGCGTTGGCACTGGCCTGCAGCACGGGGCGTCAGCTGGCGCCCATGCTCTATGGCTTGCGCGAGTACAACGGAGAGCCGCACCGTGTCGAGCCCGTGGCCAGGGTCCATGACGTGGAATATTTTGACGACAGCAAAGGCACCAATGTTGGCGCCACCGTGGCAGCGTTGCTGGGCCTGGGGGCCGATCGGCGCCTGGTGGTCATCCTGGGCGGCGACGGAAAGGGGCAAGATTTTGCGCCCTTGGTCAACCCCGTCAAGCAGTATGCACGCGCCGTGGTCTTGATCGGGCGCGACGCGCCTGCATTGCGCGAAGCCCTGGCAGTGACCGGTGTCCCCTTGCATGATGCTGCCAGCCTGCCCGAGGCTGTGAACGCAGCCAGCGACCTGGCGCAAGCAGGCGATGCGGTGCTGATGTCGCCGGCTTGTGCCAGCCTGGACATGTTCCGCAATTATGCGCACCGTGCCGAGGTCTTTGTGCAGGCTGTACAGGCCTTGGCACAAGAGGAGGGCGTGGCATGACGGCCAAGACAGCCTCTATGGGCCGCTTGTGGTCCCGCCTGTGGGGTGAGGCGCCAGCCGAAGGACCCGATGCATTGCCCGTGCGCGTACACGGCACCGAATTCACCCGAACAGGTGCCGCGCCTGTGCGGGTCAAGGGTTTCGATCAACCGCTGGCGTGGGTCACTCTGGGCTTGCTGATGTGGGGCCTGATCATGGTGTATTCCGCCTCAATCGCCATGCCCGACAACCCGCGCTTTGCCAATTACACCCAGACGCACTTTCTGGTGCGTCACATCGCCTCGATTGGCATCGCCTTTGTGGTCGCGTTGCTGGCCTTTCAGGTACCCATCAATACCTGGGAAAAAATGGCGCCCTGGATTTTTGTGGTGTCGCTCATCTTGCTCATCGCGGTTTTGATTCCCTTCATCGGCAAGGGCGTGAATGGGGCGCGGCGCTGGATTTCTCTGGGCATCATGAACTTTCAGCCTTCCGAACTGGCCAAGTTGGGCGTCTTGCTGTACGCCAGCAATTACATGGTTCGCAAAATGGAAGTGAAGGAAAAATTCTTCACCTCGGTCGCGCCCATGGGCATCGCCGTGGCCGTGGTCGGCTTGTTGTTGCTGGCCGAGCCGGACATGGGGGCCTTCATGGTGATTGCGGTCATCGCCATGGGCATCCTCTTCTTGGGCGGCGTCAACGCGCGCATGTTCTTCCTGATTGCCGCTGTGCTGGTGGTGGCCTTTGGCCTCATGATTGCCTTGTCCGAGTGGCGCCGCGAGCGCATTTTTGCCTACCTCGACCCTTGGAGCGAGAAGCATGCGTTGGGCAAGGGCTACCAGTTGTCGCACTCATTGATAGCGATTGGCCGTGGCGAAATTTTTGGCGTTGGCTTGGGCGGCAGCGTGGAGAAATTGCACTGGCTGCCCGAAGCCCACACCGACTTCTTGCTGGCGGTGATCGGCGAAGAGTTCGGCTTCATCGGTGTGTTGGTGGTGATTGGCCTGTTCATGTGGCTGACGCGTCGCATCATGTACATCGGTCGCCAGGCCATCGCCATGGACCGCATTTTTGCTGGCTTGTTGGCTCAGGGCGTGGGCATTTGGGTCGGGTTTCAGTCGTTCATCAACATGGGCGTGAACTTGGGCGCCTTGCCGACCAAGGGATTGACCTTGCCGCTGATGAGCTACGGCGGGTCGGCCATCTTGCTCAACCTGGTGGCCATTGCCATGGTGCTGCGCGTCGATTATGAGAACCGACAGTTGATGCATGGAGGCCGTTTGTGAGCAACGGAACGGCTTTGGTCATGGCGGGCGGCACGGGAGGGCATATCTTCCCTGGCCTGGCCGTGGCCGAGCGTTTGCGCGAATTGGGCTGGCGCGTGCACTGGCTGGGCGCTCCGGCGCCCAGCATGGAAAGCCAACTGGTGCCGCCGCGCGGCTTTGCCTATGAAACCGTGGCGTTCTCTGGCGTGCGCGGCAAAGGCCTCACAACGCTGGCGATGTTGCCTTGGCGCATGGCCAAAGCCTTTTGGCAAAGCTTGCAAGTGGTGCGTCGTGTTCAGCCAGACGTGGTGTTGGGCTTGGGGGGCTACATCAGTTTCCCGGCGGGGTTGGTGAGCGCTTTGACGGGACGTCCCTTGGTGTTGCACGAGCAAAATTCTGTGGCTGGCATGGCCAACAAGGTGCTCGCACGTGTGGCACGTCGTGTTTACACTGCATTCCCGAAAGTGATGGACCAGGCCGAGTGGGTGGGCAACCCGTTGCGCCAAGCTTTCCTGGCGCAAGACCCGCCTGCGCTTCGTTTTGCAAGCCGAAGCGGCGCTTTGCGCGTGCTGGTGGTCGGTGGCAGCCTGGGTGCCCAGGCCTTGAACCAAGTGGTGCCGCAAGCATTGGCCCTGCTGCCCTTGGCGCAGCGTCCCCAGGTCGTTCACCAAAGTGGCGCCAAGCAAATTGAAGCACTGCGCGAGGCGTATGCCCAGGCGGGCGTGCAAGCCGAGTTGACGCCCTTTATTGAAGACACTGCGAGCGCCTTTGCGCAAGCCGATCTGGTGATCTGTCGGGCGGGTGCCAGTACCGTCACCGAATTGGCTGCCGTGGGCGTCGCCGCTTTGTTTGTGCCTTTCCCGCATGCGGTCGATGACCACCAAACCACCAACGCACACTTCCTGGTGGCACATGGCGGGGGCTGGTGTGTGCCTCAAAAAGAATTGACGGCCGAATCGCTGGCTCAGCGATTGGCAAGCTTGCAGCGCTCAGAGTTGCAGGCGGTGGCAGAAAAAGCCTACCTTCTAAGAAAGACAGACGCTGTGGATGTGATGGTCAAGGCGTGTCAGGAGTTGGCCGCATGAAGCACGCTATCCGACACATTCATTTTGTGGGCATCGGGGGCGCTGGCATGAGCGGCATTGCCGAAGTGCTGCTCAACCTGGGCTATGTGGTGTCTGGCTCAGACTTGTCCGACGGACCCGTTTTGAAGCGCTTGCAAGGCTTGGGCATTCAAACCTTTGTCGGCCATCAGGCGGCCAACATCGCAGGCGCAGACGCCGTCGTGACGTCCACCGCTGTCAAGGCCGACAACCCCGAAGTGGTGGTGGCGCATGAAAAATTGATTCCTGTTGTGCCGCGCGCAGTCATGCTTGCCGAGTTGATGCGCATGAAGCAAGGCATCGCAATTGCGGGCACGCATGGCAAGACCACGACCACCAGCCTGGTGGCCAGCATGTTGGCCGAAGCCGGACTGGACCCTACGTTTGTCATTGGTGGCCGCCTCAACAGCGCCGGCGCCAATGCCAAGCTGGGCAGCGGTGACCACATTGTGGTGGAAGCCGACGAGTCGGATGCCTCTTTTCTCAACCTGCTGCCCGTGATGTCAGTGGTGACCAACATTGATGCAGACCACATGGATACCTATGGCCATGACTTTGGCCGCCTGAAGGGCGCGTTCATTGAGTTCCTGCACCGCATGCCGTTTTACGGTGCTGCGATTTTGTGTACCGACGACCCGGCGGTGCGCAGCATCCTGGCAGATGTGTCCCGTCCCATCACCAGCTACGGTTTGGGCGAAGCAGCGCAGGTTCGGGCACACGATGTGAAAGCTGTGGGCGCGCGCATGCAGTTTCGCGTGACCCGCCGCAACGGTGTGACCTTGCCCGACTTGCAGATCGACCTGAATTTGCCTGGCGTCCACAATGTCTTGAATGCCTTGGCGGCTATTTCAGTGGCGGTGGAGCTGAACCTCCCGGATGCCGCTGTGCAAAAAGCGCTGGCGGAATTCAAGGGCGTGGGTCGACGCTTCCAGCGGCACGGAGAGGTGGCCGCGCGCCAGGGCGGACAGTTCACCTTGATCGAAGACTATGGCCACCATCCCGTCGAGCTCGCCGCAACGCTGGCTGCGGCCCGCGGCGCGTTCCCTGGGCGCCGACTGGTGTTGGCGTTTCAGCCGCACCGGTACACCCGGACCCGCGATTGCTTTGAAGACTTTGTGCAGGTACTTGGGCAGGCCGATGTGGTGTGGCTGACCGAAGTCTATGCCGCAGGCGAAGCGCCGATTGTGGCAGCCGATGGCCGTGCCCTGGTGCGCGCAGTCCGCGTGTCCGGCAAGGATGCGATTCAGTTCAGTCAAGACACAGAGCAACTTGCCCAGTTGATTGCTCAGCAGGCGCAGGATGGCGATGTGGTCATGTGCATGGGCGCCGGTTCAATAGGTGCAGTGCCCGCGCGGGTTTTGGCTTTGCAAGCGACGGCACCAGGAGGTCAGACATGAGTCACCTGCTGCAAACCTTGCCGGCCATGCCACCGTGGGATGCCTCGGTGAAAGTGGCCGTCCTGATGGGCGGTCGATCGGCCGAACGCGAGGTTTCCTTGATGTCGGGTCAGGGCGTGCTGCAAGCCTTGCGCAGCCAAGGCGTCGATGCGCATGCCTTCGATCCGGCAGAGCAAGGCCTTGAAACCTTGAAGCGCGACGGCTTTGCGCGGGCCTTCATCGCCTTGCACGGCCGCTTTGGCGAAGACGGCAGCGTGCAGGGCGCGCTGGAGTTGCTGGGCATCCCCTACACCGGTTCCGGTGTCATGGCCTCGGCCATGGCCATGGACAAAGTCATGACCAAACGCATCTGGTCAGCGCTGGGTTTGTCAACCCCCGCCTCGGTCTGGCTGCCACCTGAAGAGCAATCCGAATCGCGTTTGGCGCGCATTCCCGGTGAGCTCGGCTTGCCGCTGATCGTCAAACCGCCGCGCGAAGGCTCTTCCATTGGCGTGACCAAGGTGACGGCGGCTGCAGACTTGCCAGCGGCGGTCAGCCTGGCCACGCAGTACGATCCCGACCTGCTGTGCGAAGCGTTTGTGCAGGGCATGGAGGTGACTTGTCCCGTTCTGGGCAGTGGCGCCTCTGCCATCGCATTGCCCGTGGTGCGCATTGCGGCACCCGATGGTGCCTACGATTACCAAAACAAATATTTCACAGACGATGTGACATACCACTGCCCAAGCGGCTTGCCTGCCGCATTGGAGCAACGTATTCAGCAACTGGTGGTGTCGGCTTACCGGGCACTGGGCTGCCGAGGATGGGGGCGCGCTGACCTGATGATTCGCGCCTCGGACGAGCAGCCCTTCCTGCTTGAAATGAACACCTCGCCGGGCATGACCAGCCATTCGCTGGTGCCCATGTCGGCCCGTGCGGCAGGTATTTCCTATGAGGCCTTGTGCTTGCGCGTGCTCAGCAGCGCAACACTGGACCACACCCCGAAAGAGGCAGCCCAGTGAACGCACGCCTCAATGCCACCCTGGACATGCCCTTGGTCATTCCGTTGGATGTCAAGCTCATGAACATGGCCGCCACGGTCATGGCCCTGGGGTGTGCGTTGCTGGTCATTGCAGCCTTGGTGTGGTGGTTGCTGCGCTTGCCACTGTTTGCCTTGGCTGGCATCACGGTGACGGGCGAAGTCGAGCACAACAATGTGGTCACCCTGCGCGCCAACGTCACCCCTAAATTGAATGGCAATTTTTTCACAGTCGACCTGGCCCAGGCCCGCAAAGTGTTTGAGTCGGTGCCTTGGGTGCGCCAGGCCGTGGTCCAGCGAGAGTTTCCCAACCGGCTGCGCGTGCACCTGGTGGAGCACCAGCCCGCAGCCTTTTGGGGGCATGAGGGTGAGGGCCGCATGCTGAACCAGCAAGGGGAAGTGTTCGAAGCCAACCTGGGCGATCTGGAAGACGAGGACTTGCCCACGCTGCATGGCCCTGACAACCAGTCGGCCCAAGTGCTGGTCATGTACCGTGAGCTGGCGTCGGTCTTCCAGGACCTGGGGCTGCCCATGGAAGGGCTGGAGTTGACCGCACGCGGCAGTTGGCGCGCCCATCTGGGCAAGCGCGCCGTGGTGGAAATGGGGCGTGGCACGCCCGAGGAGCTCAAGGCGAGATTGCAACCCTTTGTTCAAACGTTGCCCAGTGTGGCATCGCGCAATGGAAGGAAAGTGGCTGCACTGGAATCGGCAGATTTGCGGCATGAAAACGGTTATGCCTTGCGCATGCGCGGCATCACCACGGTGGATCCACAACAGGTGAAGAAATAAGGCACGAGGTCTCTCTATGGCAAAAGAGTACAAGGATTTGGTGGTCGGGCTGGACATTGGTACCAGCAAGGTCATGGCAGTGGTGGCAGAAGTGTTGCCGGGAGGCGAAATGAAAATCGCTGGGCTCGGCGTATCTACCAGCAGCGGCCTCAAGCGTGGCGTGGTGGTCAATATCGATGCCACGGTGCAAAGCATTCAGCAAGCCTTGAAAGAGGCCGAACTGATGGCCGATTGCAAAATCACCCGGGTCTATACCGGCATCACTGGCAGCCACATTCGGGGCATCAACTCCAGCGGCATGGTTGCCGTGAAAGACCGCGAAGTAACTGCGCCCGATGTGGCCCGCGTTGTGGAAACGGCCAAGGCCATCAACATTTCCACCGACCAGCGCTTGTTGCTGGTGGAGCCGCAAGAATTTGTCATTGACGGCCAAGACGTCAAAGAACCGATTGGCATGAGCGGCATCCGTCTTGAAGCCAAGGTGCACATCGTGACCGGGGCGCAAAGCGCTGCAGAAAACATCATCAAGTGCGTGCGCCGCTGTGGCCTCGATGTGGATCAGCTCATGCTGAACCCTTTGGCCTCGAGTTTGTCAGTGTTGACCGCAGACGAGAAAGACCTGGGCGTGGCGCTGGTGGACATTGGCGCAGGGACGACAGATGTGGCGATTTTCACGGGCGGTGCGATCCGCCACACGGCGGTGATTCCCATCGCCGGCGACCTGATCACCAGCGACATTGCCATGGCCTTGCGCACCCCTACCAAAGACGCTGAAGACATCAAGGTGGAGTCAGGCTATGCCAAGCAAATGCTGGCCGATCCGGAAATGCAGGTGGAAGTGCCTGGGCTGGGCGATCGCGGCCCACGCATGCTCAGCCGCCAAGCCTTGGCCGGTGTGATTGAGCCCCGTGTGGAAGAAATCTTCTCGCTGGTGCAACAAGTCATTCGCGACTCTGGCTTTGAAGAGGTGCTGTCGTCTGGCATTGTGCTCACCGGCGGCAGCGCGGTCATGCCGGGCATGGTTGAGCTGGGCGAAGATATTTTTCTCAAGCCCGTGCGCCGCGGCCTGCCCCACTATGGCGGCGCGCTCTCGGACATGGTGTCGCAGCCGCGTGCTTCCACCGTCATGGGCTTGCTCGAAGAAGCGCGCCTGGGCCGCATGCGGGGGTTCAAAGTGGCCCAAAAGAGCGGCTCGGTGACAACTGCTTTCGGTCGCATCAAAGACTGGTTTGTGGGGAATTTCTGATGAACCGTTTCAGCCTGCAATCTCACCTCCCGCGTGGCAGTCCCCCCTGGCCCAGTGGGCGATGTTGTCGATGGCGACCCTGCTGTCGGGGCGCACCGCCTCTCTCTTGAAGACACAAAGAATCAACAAACGAAACAAATAAACGGCAACTGCAACTTGGAAAATTGGAGAAAAGTATGAGCATCGAAATGATTGAAGTCGAAGAATTCAACTCAGGCACCCAGATCAAGGTGATCGGCGTGGGCGG
>Ga0256305_1000047_pt1 | contig 15672 bp, 2 predicted proteins | sample ColtaT_24_FD_189997 | JGI IMG/M metagenome (GOLD analysis project Ga0256305, IMG submission 189997) | Metatranscriptome of freshwater microbial communities from Columbia River, Oregon, United States - Colum_Yuk_RepB_8d (Metagenome... | ecosystem: Environmental > Aquatic > Freshwater > River... | reverse complement strand
GTAAATTTACCTAAACCACATGCAATACAAGTACTTGCACCTCTAGCTGGTTGAACATAACCAGATTGACATTCTTTGCATGCAGTAGCACCAAGTGTATCTCCATAGTAACCATAATCACATTTACCACACGCCAATGATGTATTTGATGGTCTGAAATAACCAATAGAACAAGCATAACATGCAGATTGACCAGTTAGTGAAAAACGACCAGCAGGGCAATTGAAACACAAGGAAGCAGCTGGAACATCCATATATTTTCCTTCATCACAATATGCACAAGCTTGAGCACCACCAACCGGTGAATAACTAAACATGCCAACTTTACAATCTTTACATGATGATTTGTTATTTTCATCTTGATATTTACCATTAGGGCAATTGACACAAGATGTTAAACCATTTTGATCACTGAATTTACCATTTGGACATGGGATACATGAATCCAAACCTTTAATGTTAGAGTATGTACCAAAACCACATAATTTACATTGTGATTTGCCTTCTTCATTGTTGAATGTGCCTGGTTCACATAAACTGCATGAGCTTGTTGCTGTAACGTTGGAATATGTTGCAACTGGACATGGCGCACATGCAATTTGACCACTGATAGATGTATATGTACCAAATGGACAATCAAAGCAAACTGTTTGATTAAAGTATGGATTGTATGTACCTGGTGCACATGTTTTACATACACTAGCACCAGTTGTATCTTGATATTTACCAGGATCACATAATTGACATTCACTTTGACTGACAATACTACTAAAGCTACCAACATTACATATCTTACATGATCTGGAACCCATTTCATCCTGATATGTTCCTTCAGCACACATTGCACACATTGTTTTACCAATGTCTGGTTGATATTTACCAATAGGACATTCTGAACAAGATGATTGACCACCAGATGATGCATAGTGACCGGATTGACACTTATTACATGATGTAGAATTATATGAATCTGTGTATGTACCTTGAGGACAGTTAAAACAATAATCTAAACCAATAACATCTGAATATGTACCAGGTTCACAACCACGACATAAACTTGGTGATTGTGGAATGAAACCCATGGAACAATTGTAACATTGAGTTTGACCAATCATTCGATTGTATCTATTAGAAGCACATGTTTTACATGAAGATGAGCCAATTGTGTCTGAATATGTACCAACATCACAATTTAAGCAGACGCTCTGGCCATTGGATGATGTAAATTTACCTGATTCACAAGGGCTACATGTTGTTGCATTTAATTGATCATTATAGAAGCCTGGTACACAATCAACACATGTTGAACCATTGACAAAGTTGGAATATTTGCCTAATGGGCATAATAAACAAATTTCTTGGCCATAGAATGGCATGTATTTACCAATTTGACACATCTTACATTGATTTTGACCAGTTGCATTTTGAACTGAACCAGGAATACAATCTACACATACACTTAAACCTGTTATATCAGCATATCTACCAATAGCACATGCTTCGCATGATGCTTGACGAGTTGCTTTTTGATATTTACCAATATCACAGTTGACACATGTAGAACTTGCAGCATTATTTTGAACAGTACCTGGAGCACAGTCACTACACATACTTGCACCTACAGCATTTGAGAATGTACCAACACTACATGGTAAACATGCAGCAGCACCAATAAAAGGACTGAATCTACCAATTGGACAATCGGAACATGTAACTGATTGTTTTGAACTTGCAAATGAACCGGTTGGGCATTGTTGACAAATTGTAGCACCAGTAGAAGACATGAAGTAACCAACACCACATGGTAAACAAGAACCTTGGCCAGGATATTCAACAAATTTACCTGTTTCACAAGATGTACATGCTGAAGCAGCTATCTGACTATAAGATCCAGATTGACATGTGTAGCATTCACTCAAACCTGTATCATTGGCAAAGAGACCAGGTTGACAGTTGATGCATGTTGATTGTGATGTATACTTGTTTGATGTACCCAATGGACATTGTGTACATGATGTCAAACCTCTTGATGATGAATAGTAGCCAACATCACAATCAATACATTGTGTTAAACCTTGTACATTAGCATATTTACCTTCTTCACATAATGCACATGTGACTGTACCATTAGTGTTTGTATATGTACCCAAAGGACATGACATACAGATACCCATACCATTCTTATCTTGGTATTTACCAGTAGGACATTGTTTACATGATGTTGCTTGTAAAACATCATTATATTCACCAGCTTTACATGGAAGACATGTTCCTTGACCAGGTTTAACATATGTTCCGATTGAACATGGTGTACAAGATGTAGAGCCTTGTTGATCTTGATATGTACCAGCAGCGCATGAGACACATGTTGTTGTACCAACTTGATTTTGATATGTATTTAATGGACAAGGTAAACAAGATAATTGTTGTGCTTGATTTTGATAACTACCAATCGTACAGTTTTGACATGCTGTTGCACCAGATAATGATATTGCTGTACCAATAGAGCATGGTTTACAACTGGAACTACCCATAACATCATTGTATGTACCTGGTTGACATGGTTTACATTGCGCTTGGCCTTGAACATCATTATAAGTGCCAATTGGACATGCATTACAAGATATTTGAGCTGTTAAAGATTGATATGTACCAACGTCACATAGTGTACATTTAGTAAAATCATTAGCTGTAAGATTAGAGAATTTACCCATGCTACATTCAATACAACTTCCTTGACCTGATTGAGAAGAAATCAAACCTTGTGGACAAGAAACACATGATGAGGATGCTGATGAGGATTGATAAGTACCCGCATTACATAATATACATGCTGTAGAGCCTGTTGTTGAAGAATATGCGCCTAATGGGCATTTTTTACAACTGACAGCATTTGTTACAGAACCAAAGTAACCTGTATCACATTTCATGCATGATGTAGATGCTGATTTATCTTGATATTCACCTAAACCACAACTTGTACATGTTGAACTACCAGATTGTGTGTTGAATGTACCTGGTAAACAATTTGAACATGTTACAGAACCTTTTGCAACAGTCAAATAACCAGATTGACATAATTGACAAGTTGAACTACCAAAGCTAGAAGCATATTTACCAATTTCACATAATACACAATCAGATGAGCCTGTAGAATTGGAATATGTACCTGATGAACAGGAAATACATGTTGATTGACCAAAGTTGCTTTGATATGTACCGATAGGACATGATTTACATTGTGTTGTGCCAACATTATCTTGATATGTACCAACAGGACAAGCATCACAGAAAGATGCTCCAATAGATGGTTTGTAGTAACCAACACCACATGGAGTACATCCAATATTGCTTGAACCTTGAGCAAATGTACCAACTGCACAATCTGTACATTCAGTTTGAGATCCTTGACCTGTGTATTTGCCTTCTGGACATGAATAACATGTTAAAGAAGATGAAGAGTTACTGAATTTGCCAGCAGGACAAGAGCTGCAAAATGGTGCTGCATCAATACTACCATAAGAACCTACATCACATTTGTCACATGTGCTAGATCCAGCATTTGATTGCTGATAACCAATTGGACATTTTTGACACACAGTTTGACCTGTAGAAGATGTATATGTGCCTGCAAGACATGGCAAGCATGTTAATGCTGAAGGTACATTGTTGTAGGAACCAACAGTACAATTTGTACATGCACTTGCACCTGCAATATTAGAGTATGTACCAATTGGACAAGATTGACATAATGTACTGCCTAACTTTGTGTTGTACTTGCCTTCTAAACAATTGACACATGTAACTTGAGTGAATGTAGATGTGAATTTACCATAGTTACATAGATTACATGAACTTTGGCCTCTTAATGATTGACTGGATCCAGGAACACATGAATAACAGAATGATGAACCCGTTGAATTAGTAAATGTACCTTCACTGCAATCTAAACAGAATTGTTGTTCTTGACGTGAATTATATTTACCAGCGCTGCATGATAAACATGAACTTTGACCATATGATCCTTGATATGTACCAACATCACAAATCTTACAAGAAGTTGCACTATCTGTATCAACATAACGACCTAATTGACATGCAGAACATGAAGCAGATGCAGCTGTAGATATATATCCTTTAGTACAGTTATTACATGTACTGCCACCTACAATACCATTGTATGTACCAGCAGAACATGGTTTGCATACTGTTGCACCTAATGTATCTGCATAGTAACCAACTGGGCATTCAATACATTTAGATTGACCAGTTGTACTTGCAATTTTACCTAATGGACATTGTGTACATTGTGAAGAACCAGGTGTTGGGTTGAATGTTCCAGCAGAACATTGTGTACATACCGTTGAGCTTGAACTGCTAGAATATGTACCTGATGGACAAATTTGACAAGTTGATTGTTCAGAGAATGATGTGAAATAACCAGGTTGACAAGAAGCACATGATGTACTACCCAATGAAGATTGATATGTACCTGCTGTACAACTTGAACAAGCAGATGAACCAGTGGAGGTTGCGAATCTACCAATTGCACATTGTAAACATTGTGCACTACCTGCATCTGTTGCATAATTACCAATTGCACAATCTGTACATATGGATGTCGATGTCGAATATTTACCAGATGCACAAGCTTTACATGTTGTTGCACCTTTAGCTGTTGAAACATAACCTTTGCTACAGCTTAAACATTGTGCTTGACCATCACTACCAACATAAGTACCAATGTCACATGATGTACAAGAAGATGCACCTAAACCGGATGAGCTAATTTGTGAAACTGAACCAGCAGGGCATATTGTACAGCTTGTTTGACCTGTGATACCATTGAAATAACCAGATGGACATTGAACGCATTGACGTTGACCAGCAGATGAGGAATATGAACCAATAGGACAGTCAACACATGTTGTTGAACCAGCTGTAGCGGAGAATTTACCAGCAGGACATATTGTACATTGATTAGATTTAGATGATGATGTGAAGTAGCCAGGTGGGCATGAGGAGCATTGTACACTTGAGACTGAATTAGCGAAGCTACCAGCAGAGCAATCTGTGCAACTGGTTGATGCAATCTTGTTTTGATTGGTACCTGTTGGACAATCTTGACAAGATGTTGAGCCACTATTTGCCGCAAATTGACCGATAGGGCATGCTTGACATTGTACTTGGCCATCTAATGATGTGTAATAACCAGCAGAACATGGTGTACATGCAGTTGCTGCACTAGGTGCATTAGCAATCTTACCAGATTGACAAACGGTACATGCAGATGCACCACTTGCACTATAACTACCTGAGTCACAATTACTGCATGATGTTAAACCATAAAGGCCAGTATATTTACCAGCAGCACATGAATAACATGCTAAATCTGTAACTGCACTAGCTTCATAAGTAGATGGTGGACATTGTACATACGATAACAATAATAGGTTGGAGCTCATTTCACCATTGTTTTGTATTAACACAACAGATTTTTGTAAACCTTTGCCATAAGGTAAGGAGAATACAACTTGTGTATGCGGATTTGCAGTGACATGTTGCACTGACAAACTTGCTTTACCACCAATAATAACTTTAGCACCTGAAGTACCAAAGTTTGTACCTGTTAAAGTTAATAAAATAGTATCGTTTTGACGTGGACAATCAATTGTTGATGAGCCAGTATCAGTACAACCAGATACAATTGTCAACAATGGTACAGAATAGGATAATAATGAAACACTACGTGAGAACAAGCTGCCAACATTTACGGAGACTAATTGATTTAAGCCAGCACCACTTGGTAATGTACATGTTAATTTTGTAGATGAAATATACACTACACTATCACATGTATTTGAGCCAACTTTAACACTAATTTGTTGATCAGCAAAGTAGTTACCATTGATTGTGATAGGAATATTACCAGCTGTAGGACATTGAATTGTCTTATTAGAATAGACAGGATCAGCACTACAACCAGATACTGATGTTACAACTGGTGCTTGTGGATAATTAAAGATATCAGAGCCTTCTGTAGATGGTTGATTCAATGATGTAACAACAAATACATAACCAGTACCATCACCAGGACCAGTAGTGCATGTTACACTACCACTGTAGGATGTTGAAATACTGATACTACCACAACTCATGGATTTAGTTTGACCTGCAGGACCATAAGCAACACTTAACAAGTTTGCATCATTGCCATAATTATTGACATCAAACTGAATTGTATAACCTTGTGTACTTGTACTTTGAACAACTGTACCTTTGACACCTGATACACCATTCATATATGAACGTATTGTAGCAGGCAATATAACAGGTGCAGGATAAGACAATGTATCAGCACTACTTTGTGAATATTGTATACCAACAGTTGGATTAGGATTTGTGACAGCAATTCTAAATACTAAGTTGGAACCAACACCAGCAGATAATGTACATGTAACAGATGTGCTTGTAACAGCTGTAACTGTACATGTATATTGATATAGTGTAAATGTTGTAGCTAGTGGTGAACTGCTATCAATACCATATTGCACTGAAACACTGCTGACACCACTACTACCAAAATTTGTACCACTAAAAGTAACTTGTTGACCACCTTGCGTATTTGAAACCTTGACATTACCAACTTGAGAGTTATCACCAACAATCTTTAATGAATTAGGTGTAATTGTTGGACCAGCATAGGACAAATAATTCTGACTTGTGCTTTGAGACCCAACAGTAACAGAGACAGGTAAATTGAAACCTTTGTATACAGGTGTACTGCATGTTATCTTTGTGTTAGATACATGTTGAATATTTGTAACAGAAACACCATCAATCTTTACACTAACAGTTACTGAAGTATCACCAAAATTAATACCATTGATTGTGATTGTTGTACTACCTGTTACCAAACAATCAGCTGTAGTTGTAGCTGTATTGGTTGGGCAACCTTGAACAGAAGTGATATTTGGTGCATCATAACTGAAAATAATTGGTGTAGAACCAGTTGATGATGTAGTAAATGTTTGTGTATCCACATTGACTTTGATAACATAGCCAACATCAATACCTGTTGGAAGTGTACATAAAATTTGTGTTGAAGACAATGAATATAATGGACAGGACAATGCAGATGCACCTGATTGTGGTAATAATGATACTGCAACAACAGATGCAGACGAGGATGGACCAAAATTCAAACCATTGATTGTCAAGTATGAACCACCTTGTGTTGGACCATTTGTAGGTACAATCGATGTTATAGATGGTGAGTCATATGAAACAACAAATGACGAAGAAGATGCAGATGAATCTTGACCATTAGCAGTTAATAAAACAGCACGATTCAAGCCTGTTCCACTTGGAATTGTACATTGTGCAAATGTATGTGTCCATGATGATGCAATAATTGTACATGATTGACCACCAACTTTGATACTATATAAAGATGCTGATGCAGTAGAATAAACACCAAAATTATTACCAGATAATGTCAATACAGTATTTCCAGATGTTGGAGCATTCAATGGTGAAATAGATAACAATGTTGGAGCATCATATGAAAATACACCAGTTTGTGTAACAGAATTCATACTACTGACCGTTATTACTAAATCTAAATTCTTACCATCACCCTCAGATAATGTACATTGAATAGATGTGTGAGTCCATTTACCAACTAATGATAAACATGATTTACCACCAATAGATATTGTACCTTTAGTACCAAAACTTGTACCTGTAATTGTTATGACAGTACCACCAGATGTAGGTGAGTTTGTTGGTGTAATTGAAGAAATAACAGCAGCACTATAACTAAATATTGAATTTGTTGCACTTGTTTGAGAACCAACTGTGACACGAACAGCTAAACTTGTACCAGAGCCACTTGGAATTGTACAAATAATTTGTGTATTTGAAATTGTTGTTCCAGTTGGAATTACACAATTTTGATTACCAATTGTGACAGCAGGATTTGAGCCAAAGTTTGTACCAACAATTGTAGCTAATGAACCACCAGCTGTTGTTGATGTTGTAGGTGAAATAGATGTAACAGTTGGTCCATCATAATTGAAGTAAACTGTATTGCTGACTTGTGAAGAAACTTGTAAGATGACTGCTTGTTTTACATCTTGACCAGCAGGTAAAGTACATACAACTTGTGTTTGTGATTGAGATACAATTGTTGCACGTGTACCTCCAACAGTCACTGTTGCACCAGTGGTACCAAAATCTGTGCCAGCTAATGTAATCGATATAGAGCCAGATGTAGGACCATTAGATGGTGTAACTGATGATATGACAGGACCTTGATATGAGAATACAACATAATTACTGCTTTGTGGATTAGTTTGACCAACAGTAACACGTACATTCAAATTAACACCTTGACCAGCAGGTAATGTACATATGATTTGGGTATGTGTTTGGGTTGTGATAGGACATGTTGCTGTGCCAACATAAACTGTACCATATGAAGTACCAAAGTTGGTACCTGACAATGTGAGTGGAACACCACCAGCAGATGTTGCAACAGTTGGTGTAATAGATGTAATTGCAGGTGCAATATATGAATAAGATACAGAGTTACTTGTTTGACCATTTAGTGTGAATGATACACTTAATAATTGCCCTTGTCCAGCTGGAATTGTACATATGACTTGCGTGTGTAATTGTGATGTAATTGCACATGAACTAGAACCAATTGTAACTGATCCAGAAGTTGTACCAAAGTTGTTACCAGTTAATGTTAATGCAACATTACCAGCTGTTGTAGCAGTCAATGGTGTAATACTAGAGATGACAGGTGCATCGTAATTGAATTTATTAATGATATTGCTTGTAACACTATCAGAACGACGAACAGAAATTGTATTACCTGTACCACTTCCAGCCACCATATTGAATGTGATTAAACTATGACCCCATACCAATTGTTGTGGTGTAATGGCTGCACTGTTCAGTAAGATTGTACCTGTAGATGCTCCAAAACTGGTACCAGATATAGTGATTGATGTACCACCTGATGTTGGAGAGTTTAATGGACTAATAGATGATATAGATGGATTATCATATGTGAATGTAGATGTAGCTGTTACCGTTTGACTAGCTACGGATACAACAATTGCTAATGAGGAGCCAGTGTTGATAGGACTGTTACAGATAATTTGTGTATGAGTATGCGATACTTCAGAGCATGTTAAACCACCAATAGTTGTTGTTGATGTCAAACCAAAGCTGTCACCACTAATTGTAACTTTAGCAGAACCATCAGATGGACCATTCAAAGGAGTAATAGTGCTGATTGTAGGTGTATTGTATGAGAATACAGCTGTTGATGTTACTGACAAACCAGTTGTGGTAGGTTGACTTACATAGACAGCTACATTTTTGCCTTGACCAGCTGGTAATGTACAAATGACTCTAGTATCTGTCCAACTTGTAGCACCGGTTGGTGAACAAATATTACTACCAACAGTGATGCTTCCAAAATTAATTCCAAAATTAGAACCATCTATTGTTAATGCTGTATTACCACTGGTAGAATAAGTAGCAGGTGTTACCAATGAAATTGTTGGTGCATTATATTGCATATTTACTGTATTACTTGTTGCAGTTGATGTATAGACAATGACACCAACTTGGCCAACTCCACTTGGTAATGTACATACAATCTTTGTGTCAACTTGACTTACAATAGGACATGATGCACCACCAACTGTTACAGTAGCAGAACTGGATCCAAAGTTAACACCATTGATTGTTAATGGTGAGTTACCAGCTGTAGGATATGAAGAAGCTGTGATTGATTGAATAACAGGTGCTGCATATGAAACTGTTGTAGTAGATGTTACAGATTGTGTTGCGACAGTAACTGCGATTGCCATATTAAGACCAGAACCAGCAGGTGTTGTACATTTAATTTGACTATCTGTTATAAGTGTTGGTGTACAAACATATGATGAACCCATACGTACTGATGCTTTAGTTGTACCAAAGTTAAGACCATTGATTGTTAACACATCACCACCAGCAGAGTTTAATCCACTAACGGGTGTGATAGATGAAGTCTTTGGTGCATCATAGTTGAAACGTGGATCAAATAATGAAATATCTAATGCTTGTCCGCCAACTGTAGCACGAACAAGTAAATTCTTATCAATACCTTGAGGTAATGTAAAAATAATCTGTGTATGTGTTTGACTTGTGACAACAGCATTAACACTATTCACTGTAACAACAGCACCAGATGTACCTAAACTGGTACCAACCAATGTGATTGAAATACCACCAGCACATGGGCCATTAGATGGAGTAATAGATGTAACAGCAGGAGCGTTATATGAGAATGTATAAGTATTTGTGCTTTGGCTACCAACAGAATAATAAACAGATAATGAAGAGCCTTGTCCAGCTGGTATTGTACATGTGACTTGTGAATGTGTCTGTGCTGTAATTGAACATGTTGTAGAACCAAATACAACAGAACCAGATGTTGTACCGAAGTTGGAACCTGTTAATGTCATTGTAACACCACCAGCAGTACTAGAAGATAAAGGTGTGATACTGGTTATTGAAGGAGCATCATATTTGAATGGAGACAGAGTATTACTTGCAACATTATCTGTACGGCGAACCGCAACTGTATTGGTTAAACCACTGCCACTGATCATATTGAATAATACTGTGTTATGATTCCAACCAGTAATTTGTGAAGTTGCAATTGCAACACCATTAACGAGAACAGCTCCAATTGAGCCACCTAAACTTGCACCTGAAATTGTAATTGTTGTACCACCTGAAGTTGGTGAATTGGATGGTGTCATAGATGAGATTGTTGGGTTATCATATGAAAATGTAGAAGCAGCTGATACTGATTGCCCAGCTACATTGACTACTATTGATAATGACGAACCTGTTCCTGCAACAACTTTACAAATGATTTGTGTATGTGAATGACTTGTTTCAGAACAAGCTGTTCCACCAACTGTGGTTGACGATGATAAACCAAAATTGTTACCATTAATAGTAAGTTGATAACCACCACCAGAAGGACCATTTAATGGTGTTACACTTGATATTGTTGGAGCATTATAATTAAATAAAATATTGCTTTGTGTACTTTTTTGTCCAGATACTGTAACAGCAACTTGTAATGATGAACCTTGACCAGGTGGTAATGTACAAACAATCTTGCCATCACTCCATGAACTAGTTGAACAAGAGTAGCTACCAATGGATACAGAACCAGATGTAAAAAAATTTATACCATTGACTGTAACAAGTATGGAACCACTTGTCGGACCTGATGTAGGTGTAATACTTGTAATACTTGGGGCGTTGTAAGAAAATGATTGTGAAGATGCCGCACTCGTTTGACTTTGAACAGTTACATAAACAGATAAACCAGAGCCAGCACCAGCAGGTAGTGAGCATATAATTTGTGTATGTGAATTTGAAACACTTGGACATGATGATGTTCCAACAGTAACAACGCCGTTAACACCAAAACTACGACCACTAACTGTAATTAAACTACCACCAGCTGCATTTGCAGTAGCAGGTGTAATAGATGTAATTGTTGGTGCAAGATAGTTGAATAAACAAGAAGAGGATGTTTGTGATCCACTTGTAACTGTGACTGCAATATTTCTACCTTGACCAGGTGGAATAGGTATAGAAATTGATGTATCAGAATAGGTTGTTGGTGTAAAAGTGCAAGTAGTACCAATACAAATTGTACCACTGAATGAGACACTACCAGATGGACCAAAGCTAGCACCACTGATACTCATGACTGCACCACCTTCTGTATATGGTGATGAAACAGAACAAGAAGAAATACTTGGTGTAGGGTATGTAAATGAAACATCTGTGTTACTTGCGGTTGGGTTATTCATTTGTGTTACAACAATAGATTGTGATACACCAGAACCTACTGGCAAAGCACATACAATCAGTTTATTGGTTTGAGTATTTGGGGATAAAGAACAAGCTCTACCACCAACTGTTACACTTGCACCACTTGAATAGAATGATGTACCAGATATAGTGATTAAAGAACCTGCTCTAACACCAGATGATGGAGATACAGTTGATACTGTTGGTGCATTGTATTTCGCTAAAATATTAGTGTTACTTGATTGACCACCAACTGTGAAAGTAATAGGCAAATTAACACCATAGCCAGATGGAGCAGATACTACAACTTGAGTATGTGTTTGTGATGTAATTGAGCCACTGAAGCTACCAAAGGTGAATGAACCACCACTAGCACCAAAATTGCTACCAAAGATTGTAACTGCTGTACCACCACCAGCATCGAAGGAAGCTGGTAAGATACTTGTAACTGCAGGTTTATCAAAATTAAACACAAGTGTAGAAGAAATTGTTGATTTTAATCCAGTAACACCACTAACAACTTGGAATGTGTAACCTGTACCGGTACCTGCAGGAATATTAGCTACGACTTGACTGGAAGACCATGAAACAATTCCTAGTGATGTAGAGCCCATACGCACAGCTGAGCCAGATACATAACTATCAAATGAAACACCAGTGATAGTCACGGTAGCACCACTTGTTGGACCATTGATTGGTGAAATTGATGAAATTGTTGGAGTTGGTGGATAAGGTGTATACGAGCTAGATACAGCAGATGGATTAGATTGGCCACATACGTTATTAGCTCTGATTTGCACTGTATAGCCAGATGTATATGACAAACCAGTAATGGTTACAGTAGTAGCTGATGAAGTTACAGAGCCAGCAGGACTTCCAGAAACAGTATATACATAGTATGAAGTGATGGAAGAACCACCATTTGAACTTGGGGTACCTATATTCACAATCAATGAATTAGCAGCTGAAGATACAGATGTAATAGATGGCGCAGATGGAACTGTCAAAGGAATGAAACTTGTAGATGTGACAGAACCAGATTTACCAATAGAGTTTGTAGCATACACACTAACAGTATATGTAGTAATACCAATATTTGTGATAGTCAAAGATAGAGAATTAGCTGATGTACAAGCTGATGAGCCTGTAATACATGCGGTATATGATGTTATTGCAGCACCATTATTGCTTGGAGCATTGATATTAACTGTGACAGATGAACAACCAGTTGATAAAGATGCTATTGATGGTGTAGATGGAACACCAGCAACTAGAACTGAACTAGAGAATGCTTCAGTACCAGAAGAATATGCAGTAGCTCCACGTAAAGCAAATTGATAAGTAACACCATTGCTTAATCCAGTTAATGTTAATGGCGATGATGTACCAGAGACTGAAACTGCAGGTGATCCAGAATAAACACGTAAATAGTAACCGGAAATTGGTGAGAGTCCATTGTTTGATGGTGCTGTAAAATACACAGATACTTGACCACTGGATACAACAATACTTGTAATACCTGGTGCTGATGGTGTGCCATATGCTGTACCACTTGATGTAGAAGATGCACTATTACCTCTACTGTTTGTTGAATAAACAGAAATACTATATGAACCTTGTGGTAAGGAAGATACTGTGCAACTTAGTGAACCAGCAGATACAGAAGCACATTGTGAATTTGCACAACATCTATATGGAGAAACAGAAGCGCCATTGGCAGAAGAGGCAGCATATGAGACTGTGAGAGTGTTTAAACCACCTGCAACAGACTGAATAGCTGGTGCAGATGGATATGTATATGGATAAGTTTATGAACTTGTACTACTCCATCCACTGCCACCACATGCATTATTTGCATACATACGGAATGCATAAGAACCACCATTAATTAAACTTGATAAAACAACTGGAGATGAAGAAGTTGTTGCTGATACATATGATGAAGAGCCAATAGATTCAATGAAATAACTTGTAATTGCAGCACCATTATTTGAACCAGCTGCAAAGTAAACTGTGGCAGAGCCATCAATTGAAGATAAACTTGTAATAGATGGAGCAGATGGAGTTGTTGCAACAGTAGGTGTCGTTGAAGAAGCAGATGCACCATTACCAACAGAATTAGTTGCATACACTATTACAGTATATGTACCATATGCAACACCAGTAAGTGTTAGAGGAGATCCAGTACCTGATACACATTTAGATGTAGATTGAATACACAATGTATATTTAGAAATAGCAGCACCATTTGCACTAGCAGCTGTAAAATATGTTGTAATAGAATTACAACCTGTATATACTGATGAAATACCAGGTGCTGATGGTACAGAAGAAAGTGTTGCAGCTGAGGATGATGTTACACCATAACCACATTGATTACCAGCTTGAAGAGAAATAGAATAACTACCACCTGGTAAACCACCAATAGCAATTGGCGATGATGTACTTGTTGTGGATGTAGAAACAGGCCCGGATACACTCAATCTGTATGATGATATGCCAAAACCACCAACATCACTTGGTGAACCAAAATAAACATAAATAGCACTTGATGATGTTGTTATACTACTTATACCAGGGCCTAATGGTGTACCACATGGATATCTTGTACCACTCGCATAAGCTACACCAGACCAGCCATAGTTGTTAATTGCATAAACATATACTGTATAGCCAGCATAATTATATGGTACATATGTTGGTACATTAACAACGATTGGAGAAGAAGTTCCGTAAGAACAATAGCCACCAGCACATGCATAGTAATTAGTAATAGCGGAACCACCATTCCAAGAAGGTGCAGAAAAATAAATAGCAATTTGAGAACAACTATAACAACCAGTGTAGATACTTTGTGGAGGTTGAGGAGCTCCACGAGGCAAACAATTACCACCATCACCTGAAGGATAAAAACTCCATGATGGAGGACTTGAATACCACATATATGGTGAAGATTGGATACCATTATAGCCTGGATTGGAGACATACGGCCAATATAATTTCGACCAGAAACTACCGTATACCCAATAGACATAGTAATTAAGTGCAGGTATACCAGTAAGTGCAATATTACCACCACTTGTGCTAATGATACCACCATGCATAGCAGCATAACATGGATGACTGATGGCTGCATAGATACGATATGTTGAAGCCCAAGACTGTGGCCAATAGTAAGTGGTAATGTACCAAATAGGTTCATTGATCAAGCCATAGCTGTACATTTGAGTACCCCAAAAACCACCATATATAGCAGCACCAGAGTAATATGAATCACCCAATGCAGGACAAGAACAATATATAGTTGCTCTACTCTGTTGATTTGCATAATATTGGAAATTTGATGGACATGTATTACAAGCTACAGCCTTTACATTATCATGTGCATCTATAGATGAAGTACCATTGTCATATGTAGTTTGTTTTAATTGAGCTTTTATGGCATCTTCTTTTTCTTTAAGCTCATAATATGGTGTAGGTAAATCTTTTGGATCCACATGAATATAAGAAGCTAAATCTTCAGGAGAAAATTCTCGACCATTGATATTGATTTTTGATTGTTGTTGAGATTGTTGTTCATTTGTTTCTTGAACATTTGCACTGACTGTTAGCAATTGAAAAGTAATACATAAAATCAAACAAACGAATAAAAAATTAAATTTTCTATAATACATGATGTTTGTTGATTTATATAGTATAATAATACACAATTATATTTCAATTAATAACAAGTCTTGAGCATTAATATTGAGACAAACAATCAAT
>Ga0256305_1000046_pt1 | contig 15718 bp, 15 predicted proteins | sample ColtaT_24_FD_189997 | JGI IMG/M metagenome (GOLD analysis project Ga0256305, IMG submission 189997) | Metatranscriptome of freshwater microbial communities from Columbia River, Oregon, United States - Colum_Yuk_RepB_8d (Metagenome... | ecosystem: Environmental > Aquatic > Freshwater > River... | reverse complement strand
GCTTGCAGCACAAGGCGCAGGCGATACCTCACTCTATGCAAATACCCGACTAGATACTTCAGGTTATGACGCATTTAATCAGCAGAAGCTTGCTGTGATCGCTGAAGTGAAGAACGTTATGAACTTCCTTGATCGCGATTGCCGCAATGACTTCGCAGGCACCACAGTTGCCGCGCCCGGTTAAACGGACACGTGCAGCATTCCAAGTCGCGGGAGGAACCCGGTTTCCGGCAGCGACGGCAAAGAGCCCTAAGGCCAAAGCCGTCGAAGGCCACAACAGGAACCGGTCGTCGAAACTGGATTCTCTGGGCCTTATCGACCAGCAAAACGTCATTTCCCGCTGGCATCGGAAGTTGCCGTTTGGCTATCCCGTACCAACTATCAGCCGCGACAGTATCCTGAGACGTGTTCTTCGTGCTTTGGAAACTCAGCAGATTTACAGTCGCGGGCGATTTGGGGCCTGGCTTTACGAGATCAGCAATCAGGACCATTCATTCATGCAGGGCGTTGAACTGGTCAATCGACTTAGAGGAGTAGGCGATGAAACGACGCTTCAATCAGCTCTCAGGGAGCGGGACCTGCAGCTGAATTCATGAGATCCGGAACAAGCCAATGGCAGATCGATTTTCAGAAACACTAATGGACCATTTCCTTGATCCGAGGAATCGTCGGGCAATTCCACACGCACATGGGACCGGTATTTCGGGGCAACCTGGGGAAGGGCCCTTTATGATAATTCAGATACTCATCGACAGCGATCGAATCACTGATGCTGCTTTTCAGTCTCACACATGTGGAGTGACCGTCGCCTGCGGCTCAGCACTGACGGAACTGCTCCATGGGATGCCGGTAGCCGAGGCCTGCCGACTGACATGTGATGACCTGATACGGGCACTTGGAGACGTGCCGCCGGATAAACGGCACGTCCCGGATGCTGCAATTCGTACACTCCACGCAGCGTTAAATGAGGCAGTCGTATGACCGTTTCCGTGCGTGTGTCGATTGGTCCGGAGAACCCGACTTTCGGATCATGGAACTGGGTTGGCCAGCATCTCCTGCAGGGACTCACGATACCCTTTCGGGCGGAGTGCTTTGGTCATCATGACGAAATTCAGGACCCTGATTTTGTGGTTTTCATCAAATTCCTGCCAGCGCTCAGCGTTCTGCAGCGACTCGCAGAAAGTGCGATACTTGTCTACCTACCGATTGACACATACGGAAGTGCTGCGGAAATCGATGAAGACCGACACCGACTGCAGATCTGTCGTTCGGTTCTCTGCCACTCCAGCCGACTGTGCCGATACATACAACCGTACGCTCCGACCTGTTGCCTCGAGCATCCTCTTGGTTTTGTACTTCAGCAGCCCCGCCCATGGGTCAGCAGTGGTCCGCTGATCTGGATCGGTCGAACCTGCAATCTCCCGCCGGTTGTTGCGTGGATAAACGGCCAGTCAATCCCGATGCCGATCATTGTTGCGACAGAAGCGGAAGGCGAATTCCTCGTTCCCCGAACATCTGGATTTATGAAACATAACGATGTAACAATGGTTCACTGGAGTCGGGAGGTACATGAAAGACTGACTGAACTCGCCGTCGCCGCGATCGACATCAAAGGCGACGACTTTCGTGCACGGCACAAGCCCCCGGCAAAGATGCTGGACTTTCTTGCCTCGGGTGTACCCGTGATAACAAATCCTGGTTCATCATCAGATTTGTTTGCCAAGAAGAATGCCCTCATGGTTCTGAATGCCGAAAATTGGTACGCAGAATGGAGTTCTGTGAATCACCTGCAGTTTCGGCGTCAGGCTTTTGCGCTTCAGGAGGCACTGCGACCGGATCGTGTCAGCGAATATTGTCAAAGACACTTCCTAAATCTGCTCCAGGACCGGGAGGCGAGGAATGACACGTCCAACAGAGTTTGACGAAAGAGTTCGCCAATGTCTGGCGGCACTGGCAGCACAGGCAGTGCGATCTCCCCCTCGTATCCTCCAGATTGGAGCCGGCGACGGACGCAGCGGAGACTTCCTGCATGAGTTCCTGACATCAACTCAATGCAGCGCCGTTCTTCTTGAGCCAGTTGCACACGTATTTGATTTGTTGACGCACACTTATCGTGGCTACCCATCAATCACATGTCGGCGAATCGCAGTCTCCGCCGTGCCGGGAGAACGAATCCTCTATCGAGTTTCCAATACCTCAGGACTCCCGTGGTGGGCTGATCAGCTCGCTTCTTTCGACAAAAACGTAGTGCTGTCGCACTCGAAGCTGATTCCAAATCTTGAGGCACTGCTGACGACGGAATCTGTCTGGACTGTGACACCAGCGAACGTGCTTACCGAATTTCGCTTCACTCACCTGGATCTCTTGGCGATCGATACGGAAGGACATGATGATGTTATCCTCTCCGAGTTTCTCAAGGTAAACTGCATTCCTCAGATTGTTATCTTTGAACACAAACACCTTTCGCCATCGCGAACTGCTGAATTGGAGGCCCGCCTCCGGGAACACGAATTTGAACTGACTCATGGTCCCGCAGATACCATTGCCTGCCATCGCGGCTTTAGGGCATTTTGCCTTCCCAGTAACCTGCCGGACATTTGAACGCCCTTCCACGGGCCTTGATACTCAAATGACAACCACACTTGATGCAGCGATTCATTTTGCGGAATTCACAGGTATCACAAATGCGAAGCCGTGTTTCGTACTCTTCACTGCTGACAGTTGCCATGCCGTCTGCGACAAAGTCCTTCAATGAAACCAGCAGATCCCAAGTCTGTCTCAGGATTCCCGGGACTTGTTGTACAGTGTTCTGTGTCAAATCTGCCGCATCGGGAACTGGCTTTGGATTGTCGCACGGTGTGTTTCGCTTCGGACAGACCCGACACACAGCCTGGGGCAGCAGCGTCGCAGGCGACATCACCTCGCTGTGGCGGCAAAAAATATACCCCGTGACCTGTGTATCCACACAGTGAATGCAGGATTGTTCATTCATAACACCAACTCCGCGTGCAACACCGGCAGCAGGAACTCTTATGGCTCGGCCTTTGGCAGACTGCGCATCCCGGCGATCATTCTCCGACTCAGAATGTCAGTTCATCTGCACACATCCGGATGTCGTTTCGATCGGACGACTCGTTACGCCGGAGGTCTGCAGGGTTTGTCCTTTACGCGACTCTATGCCACCGGATCTGTTCCTCGGCTTCCCGTTCGCCGCGTCGAAAACGGTCCGTCGTCCTACAGTTGAAATCGTGGTCGCACACTACCAGGAAGACCTCGCGTGGCTGACGCGATTCTCCTCATTGAAGTGTGTTGTTTATACCAAAGGCAGAACGACACCTCCCAAAGCAATCCGGCTGCCGAACGTTGGCCGTGAGGCACACACATACCTCCATCATATTATCGAGAATTATGACGATCTGGAAGACGTTACGGTGTTTCTGCAGGGGAATCCGCACGAACACGTGGAACGCCTCTTCGAAAAAATCTGCTCTCTGAACGAAGGCATGAGCTATCTCGATCTTGGAGATGACATACTTGTGGAAGACGGAATCGGCGTACCGCCGCAGCGGGGTCTCCCGCTGGCGCGATTCTTTGAGCTTCTCTTCGAACGACCGGCACCCGCATACTTCAGTTGTCGCGCTGGTGCCTGTTTCGCCGTTTCCAGGGAGACGATTCGACGTCGCCCCCGCGAGTTTTATGAGCGAGCACTGCGGCTGGTCCTCATAGAATCACTGGGACCGTGGTCCATTGAAAGATTGTGGCAACGCATCTTCGAGTCCACAGCGGGTACTTCCGGAATTCTGACCGCCAGTGATTCGGGGTTCTTCAGAGAACTCCAGTTCCTCATCCGCTCGATTCGCCAGGTCGAAGACCGGCCTGTCTGCGTGATTGACCTGGGACTCACCGAGGAGCAACGACGGTGGTGTGTCGCACATCGCGGCGTTATTGTATGGAGAAAGCCGAAACTCTTCGCACCGATGCGTCGAATATTTCGTCAGCACTGGTGGCAGGCATGGATCAAGCCATTCTATTTTCTGCAGTCACCATTTGATCGTGCATTGTGGATTGATGCCGATTGTGTCGTTCTCCGTCCACTTGGCGAGGTCTTCCAAAAACTTGAGAAACAGGCTCTCTTCTTTCGCGATGGAACAAGCGTTGTCACTGAGAATGATCCAAGGCTGTACCAGGAATTACCGATTTCGCCTGATGTCTGCACACGAGGAATCAATGTCAACAGTGGAGTAGTTGGACTTGACCGCCAGCGTGATGCCGAGATTCTCGATAGCTGGGCCTGGGCAGTGCAGTGGATCGCACTACGACCCCACTTTCAAAAGTTGTCTGCCTGGGCAGACCAGGGCCTCCTCTTGTGGGCTCTGCACCGCAACGGAGCCACTGAGCTGATCGACTCAAATCTCCAGTGCAATCGGCCGGCCTTTGAGCAGGATGGACTTTTGCGGAGTGCGTTCCTTAGTGGCGAGACGGTCTTGTCTGAACTGAAAAGGAGATTCCCTGATGACACCATCGTCCATTTTCTTGGTCTCCACAAATTGTCAAAGCTGCTCGACAGCCAGTTCGAGGAGATCTTTTGCTCGCGCAATGATTTGTCGGAAATGCTATTGACGAACGGGCGTAGGATGGCATGATGCGGGTGTAAGCATCTGACACCAGCATGAGATCCTTGTTGCTTTGCGGGACTCCCGCTTACTGCCACCTCTGTCGAAGGCGAGGTCAATATGGTGACTGGATTCAATCCCTGTGGATGTGCAACGCCATGGGGGCTTTCGGCAAAGGGAGCCATCGTTACGATTTCGGGCATCAAGAACAAGGACTACTATGCCTGCAAAGAATGCACCGATTTCAATGGCACGTTTGTTCTCACGTTCCCCGCTGAAGGTTGTGGTGCGTTTACATCAATTGATTTTTGCGGTTCCAATGGGACCATTTGGGTCCAGCTTGGGCAGGACACAGAACATTCATGTCGTGCCCAGTGGGTGGTTGAAATCCTGTGTCAATATGCGGGGTTGGACGTCCGTTTCAAGAAGGACAATTTGCTGAATTGTTACGCTGAAGTGACACTGGAGCCGACTTTCCTCCAATCAGAACAGTGCGACATTACTGACATTCAGGTTACCGTGACACCGTTTGGCGACTGGTTGAAAGATGATCTTGTTTTAGCCACATGCCTGCCACCACTCGCGAAATCATTTCCGTCACTATTTCCTTCGAACACTCCCATCACCGAGTCGTCCGGGCTTGGTTTCGACGAAGTTTGCCCCACCTGTACGGCCGGTGCTGGGACCGGCGCCTTTCTGAAGGCCAGTGTCCCATGCAGTGACTGCGGCGGGAATATTGGCGTCAGTCCTGTTAACGGTAGTGTTTCCGTCGCACTGCGTGTCCCCGCTTCTGACACTATGGCTCCGCGTGAAACGCTAACCTACAACTCTGCGCCTCTGTTCGGCCCGGACTCTCCCTATGCGGATGCCATAATGGAAAGTCCTCCCGCTGGGGCTCACATGAGCGGCGTGCTCAGCATGCGGCTGATTCCTGATGTGCAGGGTGGCGCAGCTGCAGTGCGATGTGACGGTTCTCTGGACGTCTACAGTTGCAAGGATGACACGACTCACATTTATGTTCCGATTGGTCACCGCAATGTTCTGACAGAGAACGTGGACGTTTCCAATACCAGAATTGGATTCACAGAAGACATCGTTTCAAACGGATTTCAGTACAAGTATTCAGCCACTGGTGCCCTGACGTACCTGCGAAATCCTGCCGGTCAGCGGTGGACCTTTGTTCGTGACGGTGGTTTGGCAAAAGCAATCGTTGATCCTTACTCAAGAAGGCTTTCGTACTCCTACAATGGCAGCGGTCGTCTCCGCTCAATTCAGGACGTCTATGGGCGCATCACTTCGGTCACAATTGACGGAAGCGGCAATGCGACACAATTTGTGACACCCGAGTTGTGTACGACAGAGTTGCGGTATGGAAGTGGGTATGCGTCGACGCACCAGTTGCTGACGCGGATCGGGGAAGACGGCACTCGCACTTCCTTTACGTACGACAGCGTCGGCTGGATCAGATCCGTTCAGGCGCCCAATCTTGGAATCACAACTTATCAGTTTGACGACGCTCAGTCCGCGAATGTCATTGATCCGCTTGGAAACACCACGACGATCGTGTTTGATACGCTCCGGTCGGTGACGCAGGTTACTGCACCTGGAGTGCAGCCATTGCAGGTCGTTTCCTCAAGGGTTCTGGCTGACGCCATTATCCAGCCTTCCGGTGCTCGTACGACGTACCTTTACGAAAGCGCCACGGCCGCCATGCCGCGGCTGTCGGTGGAACAAACAGCCGATGGCAGAACAACTTACCTTTACGCTTCTGGAAGTACGTCACTGAGACCCGTGGCGATCGTGAATCGAAATGGGTTTCGCACCACAACGACGTGGAATTCGACACAGAAGAGTGTCGTGGTGAATGCACTCGGTCAGCGAGTCACCAATGTGCTGGATTCGCAACTCCGTCGACTGTCATCGATTGATCCACTCGGAATTCGCACTTCCGTCGTTTATGACAGCGTGGGACAGGTAGCGGCCAGCGTTAACCCCCTTGGGCAGCGCACTAGCTTCTCTTATCAGAGGGGGCAGCGTCTGCGCACTGTGAACGCTGCCGGAGCAATCACCACTTCCATTTATGACCTGAACAACCGTCTGCGCGTTTCTATAGATCCGCTGGGGAGACGGACAACCGGTGTTTATGGATCAGGAATGTCGCGCCTTGGAACGATTCTTCCCTCTGGAGCGCGGTCCACAACCGTCTATTCGAAAGGGCTCGTCGCCGCGACAGTTGATGCCTCGGGGTTCAGAACTTCCTATGCCTACAACGCTGCAGCAAATCGCATACGGACCGCGACCCCAATGGGGCGGGTATCGACGTTCGTCTATAACGCCAATCAGTCACAATACGTAACAATTGCTCCGACAGGCCTTCGATCCACAACGGTGTACGATACGGCTGGCAGAGCAGTTGCTTCCGTTGATCCGGCTGGGTTGCGATCCACAACGGTCTTCGATAGTTGCTGCAGCAGGCCAAAAGCGACGATTGCCCCGAACGGAGCACGTACGACATACATTTACAACAAGCTGGGCAGCCAGATTCGGTCCGTGGGGCCCACTGGAGGGATTTCGACTACAGTCTACGATGCCCTGAATCGTGCCGTGGCCACTGTTGATTCGCTCGCGAAGCGGTCAACAACCGTGTATGACGCAGCTGGTCGCACAACAGCCAGCATCAATGCTCTGACCCAGCGATCGACAACCGTTTACAACGCTGCGGGGCAATCAGTTGCGAGTGTGAATGCGGCGGGAGTCCGTTCGACTCAGGTCTATGATGTAGCTGGCAGAGGCATTGCGTCAGTGAATCCTCTCGGCAAGCGCTGGACGACGGTTTATGATCTTGCTGGACAAAGCATCGCTTCGGTCGATCCGCTGAATCGGCGATCGACGTCGGTGTATAATAGCGTCGGTGCGGTGGTCGCATCGGTCAACCCGGCGGGTAGTCGCAATACAACGGTCTACAACATCGCCGGTCAGGCCATCGCTCGAGTGGATGCGAGGGGTGCGCGATCGACGACCACCTACAACAACGACGGCCAGACGCTCGCCTCCATCAATGCGCTCGGTTATCGCACGACGCAGGTGTACGACGCCGGTGGGCGTGGCGTGGCATCCGTGAGCGCGAACGGCAGTCGTTCCACGACGGTCTATGACTCCACAGGGCGTACGGTCGCCAGCATCAATCCGCTCGGCAAGCGCTGGACCACCATTTACAACAGCGTCGGCCAGACAGTGGGCTCGAAAGATCCACTCGGTAACCGCAGCACGTCGGTCTATGACTCAGCCGGTCGAGTCGTTGCCAGCATCAATCCGCTCGGCAAGCGGACGACGACGATCTACAACATCGCCAGTCAGACCTTGGCCAGCGTGGACGCCAATGGTAATCGCGTTTCCAGTGTTTACGATGCACTTGGCCGGCGAACGGTGGAAGTCAACGGACTGGGTAACCGCACAACGACCGTTTACAACGCAATCGGGCAGACGTCCGCTCTGGTGGACGCTCGCGGCAATCGGCACAGTTTCACGTATGATCAGACAGGTGCTCAGACACAGTTGATTGACCCGCTCAACCGCCGAACCACCAGTGCGTACGATGCCGCCGGGCAGCAGACACTGCGCATTGATGCCCGCGGAAATCGGACGACCTACACGTTCGATAGCGTCAGCCGGCTTACCGGGCGCCGTTATCCGGATGGCAGTCGTGTCACGTTTTCGTATGACAGTGTAGGAAATCGCGCCTTGATGGCCGATAGCACCGGTCGGTACACTGCCACGTATGATCTGTTGGGACAGACAACAGTCACGAAAGCACCGAACAGCCAGACGACCACATACTCGTACGATGCCGTTGGTCAAAAGAAATCAATCGACACCAGTGGCTTCGGTCGATCGACGTATTCCTACGATTCAGCGGGACAGATGTCGTCGCTTCGCAATGCAAACAACGAACGCACGACCTACACTTATGACGACAGCGGCAGACGCATTGTGCAGCGAAATTCCAATGGAACGAGAGTCTCCTTTGCTTACGACGGTGCCAGCCAGACTACACAAGTGTTTCATCGCACGTCAGCCGGAGCAACAATTCAGCAACTCGACTACCGCTACGATAATGCGGGAAACCGCAATGTCATGATCGAGGGGGGCGGCTCGGCCAGAGTTTCGTGGAGCTACGACAAGCAGAACCAGCTTACGGGAGAATACCGCACCGGAACAAACGCTTACCGGCAAACCTTCACTTACGACGCGGGAGGAAACCGAACGCTCAAGAATATCGACGCAACTCGAACAACGTACGCCTACGATTCCGCCAATCAGCTGAAATATGGCCAGGCCGGTACATCTCGCACGACCTACGTCTACGATGCAAACGGCAATCAACAGATTGAACAGCCGGCCGTCGGCAGCCGCACGACGACCACATGGAACTTCGAGAATCAGCCGACACTGTACCGTCTGCCATCCGGCAACAGAGTCACCATGATCTACAACGGCGACAATCGCCGAGTCCGAATTCAGGAGCCGTAACATGCGCGAGACGATCTTTGTTTGGGACTCGGTCAACGACTGTGTGATGTCGGAACTTGACGGCAGCGGAGCCGTGCAGGTCACCTACACAAATGAACCGCAGCAATACGGCGGAGTGATCTCCCAGCGTCGCGGCACGACAACCAGCACTTACCACGCCGACGCCCTTGGCTCAACCCGGGCGCTCTCTGACAGCTCCGGATCTGTCACAGACACCTACCTTAACGACGCCTGGGGCAATTCAGTCGCATCGACGGGCACCACTGTGAATCCGTTCAAATGGGTCGGCCAGTATGGCTACTACACCGACAGCAGCACCGGGCAGGTTTATGTCAGGGCGAGGATGTATCAGCCAACCATTGCAAGATGGTGCAGTACAGATCCAGCCTTTTCGACGAAGACATATCACTATTCCTCAGACACTCCCCTATCACGACTTGATCCTTCTGGCCTGTTGTGTCAAGCCTCAGACGAAGTTGGTACCAAGGATTGTCTGGTTCGTGACCGCAAGCCACCTATAGTTGGATCAGTAGTTATTACGTATCCCGGCCTTCCGCATCCAACGATACCAAATATTCCGGTTACTTGGCCTGAATTAAGATGCGAACCGCCATACCAGCTGGTCTTGGATATTGGTGGGCGAAGTGAGTGCCTGGATTGCGTCGGACATTGCGGAAATGGCGAGCTCGATCCTGGCATTTGTGTTGCGAGATTCTGGCGTAGACAGCCACCTCTTGTGCTGAACAGAGCCATTTGCGACTGCTGGCAAACGCGAACCGATTGGTGCGAATTGATAGCTTCTCGCACGGCGCAGCGGGGGACTTGCCCATGGCCTATGACCTTTGTTTATGGAGAGCCTGTGAGTTATTGTGTCCTGTGTGAAGGCAACTGTGCTCTGAGGTCAGACAAAGTTTGTGTTCCAGGGATCAAGCCTAATGTTGATCCGAAAAGGCGCGGCACGCCGTACTGCCGTTGTATTCCAGGGCCTCAGCTATTTTAGGAAAAGTCGACACTATTAGGAGAGAGTCCGTGCGATATGCTGCATTCGCTATTCTGGCTTTCGGCCTACCTGCATTTCTCCCATTTGCCTGCGGAGCATCGGAAGGGTTTCACTATGTCATGGCGAACCTTGCCATGCTGAGACTGGATCCGCCGGAACAGGAACAGTTGATCTCGATGCTGAAGAAGCATCCGTGCTGGGAGCGAGACTTCGCACCAGTCGTGAAGGATCTTGAAGGAGAGCAGTATACGAGACGGGTTGTCGGCCGTGCCGCGTACTGGCCGGAATTGCTGAAGGAAGATCCGGTGTATGCCAGACCAAACTGGATGCGAGAGCCAGGTGCTACTCTGAATCTGGGTGTTCGCCTTGGTAAAACGAGGACACGCTTGCCGGAAGAAGGAGATCTGAATCGCATGGACATGTGCCTGTCGCAGGCGATTGTGAATTGTCGCATGGTGATTCGCGACGAACCTAATGATGCGGACGCCGCGGTTGCTTTGTGTTGGGTTTTGTATCTAACCGGAGCCATTCATCAACCGTGTAATGCGGGATGTCTGTACGTGGATGACGTCTTCCCAAAGGGCGACGACTGGGCAACACAGATTCAGGTCACTTCCGGGGAAAGCCTGCACTCCTACTGGGACAATGCCCTTGGCGCTGGATTTGAAACCAGGCGTGACGATTTGCTCTTGGCGGAACTGCTGAGCCGTCCAGCTGTGTACGTTTCTGGAACTGGCGATCCCCGAGCATGGGTTGACGAATCCCGGAAATTTTGGATGCGAGCCGTGTACTCCCCTCGCGTTCTAGCCGTGGTAGAATCTGGAAACACGGAAGCCGTGGAGCTATCACCAGAATACATTGCAACGGCACGGGCGATTCTCAGGGGGGGAATTACTACTGCGGCGGCGCGCGTTGCAAACGTCCTTGCGTCAGATCTGAGTTGGCGTAGGCGGCTCCCTCTGGGCGAACAAAGGACGAAAACTCCCAGATGATCTACAACGCCGACAACCGTCGAATGCGAATTCAGGAGCCGTAACATGCGCGAGACGATCTTTGTCTGGGACTCGGTCAACGACTGTGTGATGTCGGAACTGGACGGCAGTGGAGCCGTGCAGGTCACCTACACAAATGAACCGCAGCAATACGGCGGAGTGATCTCCCAGCGTCGCGGCACCACAACCAGCACCTACCACGCCGACGCCCTCGGCTCAACCTGCGTGCTCACTGACAACTCCGGAGCTGTCACAGACACCTACCTGAACGACGCCTGGGGAAACTCAGTCGCCTCGACAGGGGCCACATTGAATCCGTTCCGATGGGTCGGCAAGTATGGGTACTACACGGACAACAGCACCGGACAAGTCTATGTCAGGGCGAGGATGTATCAGCCGATAGTCGCGAGGTGGCGCAACATAGATCCCATTCCGATTGAAGTGGCTGACTTGAACCTCTTTCGATACGTGCGAAGTAACCCCCTGAACTCCAGAGATCCATCCGGCTTGGTCGAACCCTGCACGGTAATCATTATTGGCGGAATCATCGTCATCTGGCTGTGCTCTGGCTGCGATCAGCCGCCGCCGCTGCCCAAGTGTAAGAACGGAAACCCTGAACCATCTGTACCGGCCATACAATCCCCGCTGCCGCCGTGGGCGGCAAGGCCTGTGGAGTGCATTCCAAAGGAACCAAATCCAAATTTAATAGCTCAAACGGCGTGCAATCAAGAGGGGCAGCTCGTCGAGAGACTTTGTACCCAGGGATTGCCGCGAACTCCCAAAAGGAGTTGCATTACCGAATGTCTTGTCCAGAAGGAAGATTATGCGGTCGCGATGACCAAGTGTTGTGCGTCTCAGCCATGCGTTGGGAATAAGCTCCTTCCTCTGCAGCCATTATGTTTGAAAGCCTTGGATTGCTTTACTTTTCAACCGCTTGGGCCGTGCCTCGAAACATGTTTACAACGTCCTCCCGCCTATCACCCGGATGATCCCGTTGATCGTGATCACGAAATCATCAAACGCATTCGCACGCTTGTAAAAAATGCTCAAAAGAACTGCGTCGGTCTTCCGCATCCTTGTGACGTCTGCAAATAACAATTCGTCCATTTCATAAACGACATCAGAATGTAAAGACAATGTATAAAAAGTACGCCCGCTATTCACTATGTCTAACTGCTGTACTTGCAATATACATTGATCTCTACCTGTTGAATATACAAAGAAGTGTTTTCACGCTGTGGGTCGGCGAAGGTTGTTATTCGGTCTGTGCTAGTTATCGAATTTGCAATTCTGTCTCACGGCGAATATTCTTCCCGCTACACTGGATTGATGCCAACGTGCTGCGAACGGAATACTGGGAACCTTTCCCGGAGCACCTTGATCCAATTCTTCAAGATCAACTTGCGAGGGGTGAACTTTGAGACTTATGGAGCACACCAGTCGGCGTGAATTGGCATAAAAGTAGATTTCGGAACTTAGATGTAATGATGAGCAGGCAGCGAGATGGGGGAACCGACGGATCGTACAGCCCAGCGCTTGAATTCGCACAACAGAACTTCGAGAATCAGCCGACTCTGTACCGTCTGCCAGCCAGGAGCAGGGTTACGATGATCTACAACGGCGACAATCGCCGAGTCCGAATTCAGGAGCCGTAACATGCGCGAGACGATCTTTGTTTGGGACTCGGTCAACGACTGTGTGATGTCGGAACTGGACGGCAGTGGAGCCGTGCAGGTCACCTACACAAATGAACCGCAGCAATACGGCGGAGCCATCTCCCAGCGTCGCGGCACGACAACCAGCACCTACCACGCCGACGCCCTCGGCTCAACCCGGGCGCTCACTGACAACTCTGGCAACGTCACCGACACCTACCTCAACGACGCCTGGGGCAATTCAGTCGCGTCGACAGGCACCACAGTGAATCCGTTCAGATGGGTCGGCAAGTACGGCTACTACACCGACAACAGCACAGGGCAGGTTTATGTCAGGGCAAGGATGTACCAGCCCTCGACCGGGTTTTGGATAGCTTTTGATGAATGGCGATTTGTAGATGGCACTAATGACATTCTATATGCTCGTCAATCGCCGTTGCAACGCATCGATCCTTCGGGATATCTGTGCTTTGACTCGAAGTGCTGTTGTTGCGTCGATTCACTGACGGGACCCGCCGAAGTCTTGACAGAAAATAAGCCACCATATCTGACGGCGCAAACACTTGGGCACTATTTTGAGTTGAAAGTTGGATTGCAACTGAAAGTCGCCGGGACGTCGTTACCCTGTCGAATCGAATGGTGGGAATGGTTCACAAAGAGCAAACTTGACCGCGAGGATCAGCATAATTGCTGGCGAGACAGTGGGAAGGCAGGGCTTGATAGGGCGTACGGTTTAGGCTCTGGAATTTGCTCCAGAATAGGGTCATTGTCCGATTGGTGTACGTTTATGCATCCTTCGAGTTTTCCGAAGAAGGACTGCCCCTCGGAAACAACCATTAAGCTTTTTGACGCCCCGAACATTCCCAGGGTATACGGTAAGAATGAACGGACTTTGTACTTTCATGTGGTGGTCAGCGGTGCGGAGGGATGTGAGTGCGGTCAGGCTCAATTCATCTGGGAAGGCTGCCAGTTTCTCAAACTAGACGACAACGGCGCAATCCTGCAGCAAGAGTTTCACAGCGGCGCAGAGAAATGCCAGAACTTTCCTGCGTTTAATGAAGCAAACAAATGTAAGCAGTTGCCGTCGAAGCAGCAGAAATAGTCAGACAGTCTGACTTGAACCCTACGCCCAGTACTCATGTTGCATGGTCTGTGAGGCCTAAGGAACCAAGATCAAATGGGGCGCAACATCGAATCGGACAAGAGTTCCATTCGCCGCTCGCGGCAGCCTCGCGGTAACCCGCGAATCCGTCGGCGATCGGCTGTCGGAACGCTTCTGGCTTGCATTGGCGTCACCTGGGCGCACGAGCAAAAGTCGGCGCGGACATCGCTGGTGCAATTCCGGACTACCGTCTCGAAGTGGCTGGACGACGCCTGTTTTCCATCGAGTGGTGCCGGTTTGTATACCTTGAGATTTGCGATCGAAGGGGCTCCAAACGAAGAGGTAATGCATGCACTACGCGTCGCAACCACGCCTGGGCAGATGGTTTTTGCAACGGATGCTGGCAGGACAGTGGTTCTGGGATTGAAGAGCGAAAGAGTTCAGTGTATTCGCCGGAACACCGACGAGTATGTGAGATCAATCTGTGCCACGCAGGACAATTACGACAAAACAAGCAACGCTGGATTCTGTTGGGAGATCAGTAAAACAACGAATTCGAGGCTGAGCATCACGGAACTCGCTCCGGCCTTGAGGGATGCAATTGTTGCGAGGTGGTGCGCATCCATAGGGCGGAGGGGCGACGCGGAATTGCTCTGGCAACGAGCTTTTCGCTCGCTGCCTCAGTACTTCGTCACGGACAACGAAATTGAACAGTTTGAACAATCGTTCGTGCTGACTCTGCTGGAAAGAACGATTGCCTCAATGGCGTCGCCAAACACTTCCAGAATTGACTGTATCGAACAACTAGATTGGCTACTTTCAATTTCCCCAGATGGCCAGGTCAGCGAGTATGCCAGCAAGTGCCGTGCCGCATTGTTCAACTCACACGAAGTTGCCCGTAAGCTTGACATACCGAAGGGCACTCCTTTCACTGGAGTGGATTTGTCGCTCCACCAACTGCTGGATCTCACGTCCAATGAAAACGATCAGGGGAATGGGCTTTTTTTCGCCCCCGAAGCGCTAAGCTCTGTTCCCTTTCAGCAACTTGTTTCCGCCGGTAAAGCTTCGATCGATGCACTCAGGAAGCAGTTGGACAATCAGTTGCCTACTCGTTGCGTCTGCGAGAGTAATGACAGCATAACTGCCATCCGCTGGATTACATTAGGCGAAGTGGCACAGACAATAATAAACTGGATTGAATTTCAAGGAGATAACAAATCATCGCCGTAGAAGTATCCTGTGCCGCAGGCACCGGAAGCTCATGGTGTTTGGTCATTGCAACCTCTGCGAGACGTCACTTCCAGCAACAGGTCGACTTCGGCTTTTGTCGCGTGGTAAGAATATTCTGAGTTGCGAAAGTGCGGTGGAAATCAGGGGAGTTGGGTGATCAGTAACGTGTGATGATGAGTTTTAGATCAACGGTCTGTGGCTGCGTCAAGCGAGTCGATGTGAGGTTCCGGAGGCGAATAGCGGTCGAAATCACAGTGGCCGCGGACAGTGAGCACAGTCGAGTTCAGAATGTGAACTGGGACGCGGCGACTTTATGCGGCTCGGCGGGAGTAGGCATGGATGATGCCGCCAAGTTTTCGGGTGCAGACGATGTCGCTGCCAATCCGCTGCAAACTTGAAATACTCGTAATTCATTGGCAAAAACGCGCGACATTTTTCGAGGTGTCATGAAGAGAGTTCCTTCCGGGGAGTTTTTTTAGACCAGCGAACTTCCGCGAACAATCTGGTTAACGAAAACGCCGGGAGCTCTGCCCCCGGCGTTTTTTTGTTTTCCGCCTGGTCCGGTGGAGGCAAGTCATGAACCCGCTCGATCGCAT
>Ga0256305_1000037_pt1 | contig 16808 bp, 11 predicted proteins | sample ColtaT_24_FD_189997 | JGI IMG/M metagenome (GOLD analysis project Ga0256305, IMG submission 189997) | Metatranscriptome of freshwater microbial communities from Columbia River, Oregon, United States - Colum_Yuk_RepB_8d (Metagenome... | ecosystem: Environmental > Aquatic > Freshwater > River... | reverse complement strand
CTACTCGCTAGGCGTCATTCTCTACGAAATGCTTTGCGGAGTCCGTCCAATCACCGGTCGGACAGTCGGCGAAGTGTTGGCAAATTCGCACTACCAACAGCCTATTCATCCCAGCCAACACCGATCGCAAATTGACGCTGAACTGGCAAAAATCTGCATGAAAGCAATCGCCAAGTTACCTACGGACAGATTTGCCTCAATGAGCGAATTTGCAAAGGCAATATCTGGATGCTTGCGCCGCATCCAGTAACTTTTTAGGCTCACTTGCGAGGTGCGGCGTCAGTTAAATCTACCTGTCGCACCGCGATGACATGGCAAGGATTACTTCGGCTCGGCAGTGCTCGATTCGCCGACCGAGTGCTCGGTGTGATGCCCGTGCTCTGCGGCATGGGCGACGGCTTCGGAATAATCGTCAACCTGTGGAACGTCAGGCGTGTAATAGTGCTCGCCAATGTCCGGTGTTAAGGCGAGCGGCAAACCGAGCGCCAAAATCGTTGTGGGAGCCAACAACACGTACTTCCAAGCGCGTTCATACTTCAAGTGCATGAACCACGACATCACGCACAAGGCTTTACATGTAGCGACCGACAAGACGGCAACAACCTTCGCGCCGTATGGAAGCGTGATGACGTCAGCCATGATCGACAGGCCGGTGAATCCGCAGAGCGCAGCGAATACGAGGAAATAATTGGGATGGCCGTGATCACTGTGATCGTCATGCATATTCAAATTCCTTCAAACCACACCAGTCCGATGACGGTGGCTCACAGTTGAAAGACTGCGAGAAGAAGTCACTCACTAAAGGATGTAAAGCAAAGGGAACAAGAAGATCCAAACCAAGTCGACGAAGTGCCAATAGAGACCACTGTTTTCGACGAAGTCGGTCCAACTCCCGTCCAGTTTTGAACCTTGTTTGAGCACGATCACAAACAAGATCATGCCGACAATGACGTGGACCGCATGGAAGCCAGTCATGATGAAGTAGCAGGATGCGAAGATGTTGCCGTACAGGATTGGGTGAGGTTCATGCACGGACTTGAAAACCGAACCCCATTGAGGGTTCGCCTGCAACTCAGACAGTTTCTTGCTGACTTCGCTTGTAGAAATCTGCTCGGCGAGGACCGCCTGCTTCAATTCCCCAAAAGCCTTGTCCATTTCGACGAAGCCTTCGTAGTCCGCCAACGATGGACTGTTAGTCGCTTTCAATTTTCCAATGGCATCTTGGATGACCGCTCGTTGTTTCGATTGGTCATTTGCAGGTTCCGGCTTCGCATATTCGACCTTCAAGCTGTTGAGCTGCCTGACGAGAGCTGTTAGACGGTTAGACACAGCTTTCTCAGACTCTGAGAGAACTTTCTTCTTTGCCTGGTAATCGTTTTCGGCAATTCGTCCCGGCAGAATATCGTGGTCAAATTTGCCGTAGTACTCGTAGGACTTGATTCCAAGGAAGACGACAGACAACGCAAACGTCATCTGTAAGAATTTCTGAGCTTTCGCAAAATTACTTTGATTCATTGCTTCGTGAGCGACCACAACGAAGTAGCTCGACAGAATCAACACGAAGGTGTTGAGGCCGCCCCAGAACACTTTGATGTGTGTGACCTCTGGGTCTGTTGGCCAACCTTTCGACCCCATCCGGAGGACGATGTAGGTGCCGATGAAGGCCGTGAAAAACATGATTTCGGTGCCGAGGAACAGCCACAAGCAAAGCTTAGAGTTGGGAATTGCCAACCCCATCTTGATGGGCGGAACTGCGGAACCGTGTGAAGGTGCGTGCGACATTTTTTGAAATCTGCTAACTGAAATTTGAAAACTGAGATCAGCAATTTGCGAGTCGCGTTCTTAATCTCAACTCAACAACCGCAAATGATCCCAAGTCAAAACTAACAACAACGTTGGCAGGTACACCAACGAAAACCAAATCAATTGGCGAGCAGTTCTTACTGACTCATTTAATAAAAATCGTACAGAGAACCCGACGTATCCAAATCCCAAAATCAGTGCGACGACAGCGAACAAGTCACCAGCCAACGCCGCATCTTTCAGAAGCAAGCTCACTGGAACCAAGGCCAACGCATAAACGACACACATCCACCCGGTGATTTTTGAGCGGGGCTCCGCTTGAGGCAGCATCCTAAGTCCGGCAGACGCATACTGATGCCGATACAGCCAAGCTATTGCCAAGAAGTGTGGAAACTGCCAGACGAACAAAGTTGCAAACAAGGCGAATGCCCCAGCATCGAGTTGTCCGCCAGCCGCAACCCAACCGAGCACCGGTGGCATTGCTCCTGGTATCGCACCGATTGCCGTGCATAACGATGTATGTCGCTTGAGCGGCGTGTAAACCGCGACGTAAAGCAAAAGCGTCCCGAAGGCGAGAATGGCGGTCAGCACGTTGACGGCCAGTACCAAATCCGCAAAGCCAACGACACCAAGTAGCACTCCGAAAACCAACACTTCATTAGGTGCCAACCGCCCTGCGGGCAATGGTCGATTTGCTGTCCGAGCCATTAACCGATCCGAATCACGCTCCAACCATTGGTTGAGTACGCTGCAGCTAATTGCCACCAGCCCGATACCGAACAAAGCGTGAGCCAGTCGTTCTGCCTGCCATTCAGCAGTCGAACCTAACATGAATCCCAGGGCGACTGTGACTAAGCCCATTACCGCAATACGAGGCTTTGCCAAAGTCAAATAATCGCGCCACCGCGCGATCGACTGCGAAGCGGAAATCTCGATGGTCGAGGCAGAAGGTTCAACGGCTATGCTCATGACAAAGCACCTCCCGCCAATGTTGCTCCAACTTCCAGCGAATTGAGACCTGCACTGTTCTGAACGGTCTTCGACCGAACTTCAATACTGCGGAGGCGAAGCACTCTTCCCGCTACTTGCACGGAGGCCAACAGTGCAAACATTGCCACGACAGTGTGAAGCGATCGAATTGCAATCTGCTCAGGGGCCTGTTGCACGGCAACGTAGCCTGCGGGGGGGAAACCAAAGCGAGTCACCCAGGCTCCAGCTCCGAGGCTCAATTGAGCCACCAATACAGCGACCAACCCAAGAGCAGCCGATCGAAGCCAAGTTTGTCTTGAACGCCAACAAGCGACTACCGTAGCAATACAAAGTCCCGTGATGGCGATCGCACCGGCAAGATGCTCGTGCAGTCCGCCTCCAAAATGTCGGATGAATCCACCAATGACAGACTGCCCCAGCATGGCTATTGGAGTCACGACCGCCAGTTTCGAAAGAGAACTCGAGATTACCGAGGCTTGATCGCATTGGTTCGAGCTAATTTCGATCCATCGTCGACTTGTCGCTAGAGTAAAGAAACCGATCGCTGAGAAAATCAACGATGCACAGACTCCGTGAAAGAGAGCCGCGAGTTGCGCATCTGCAATCACTCGAAAGCCACCCAACAGTCCCTGGCCAATTACTGCGAACAGAATTCCAAATGCTAGCCGTCGTACCCAGACACGCGATTCAACTCTCAAAGTCCAGGTCACTAAACCAATTGAGAACAGGCCAATCAGACTACCGGCTAAGCGATGACCGTGTTCGACAAACTTATCAGGATGTGCTCGAAAATCACTGAGCCACGGATACAGAAACATGTTCTGTCCGTCGGACGTCGGCCAGTCGAGAAACGCCATTCCCGCCCCAAGCGTCGTCACTAACGCTCCCATTCCGATCGGCAACAGCGCGACCGCTGCCGTCAGAACGGCATAACGGTAGAGCCAGCGATTGAATGCTTGCGGGGTCATGATCTCTCGATGTTTCAAAAACAAACTGAACCCGTTCACCACCGAATTTTCGTTGGTAGTGATGGGCTTTTTCCTTTGGGACTTCTCAATCAGATACCATCATTGTCGTTGTTAAGAAGCCCTAATCCACCGAGGCAAACTCGGTGGATTGTATTAATGGTGCGAAGTCGGAGTAGTCGTCACCGAACCTGCTGTCTTGCGCAATGGCGGATCAGTTTGCAGCAAGAAGTCGCGATCGACTTGTCCAGGAGTCGAATACTCGTATGGTCCCCGATATACGACCGGTAAGATATCAAAGTTGCCATGGCCTGGTGGCGATGGAGCGGTCCATTCCAGACCATTGGCATTCCACGGGTTTCGACCGATCTTCTTCCCGGTGAAAATGCTCACAAAGAAATTACCAACCAGCAGGAACTGGGAGAAACCCATCAAGATTGCGGAGTACGTGATGAATTGATTCAACGGCATCAAGTGTTCGAGATACGGATGCAAGTATGGGTCCGCATAGCGTCTAGGAAAACCAGCGATCCCGAGCATGTGCATTGGGAAGAACGTTCCGTTGAACCCAATGAAAGTCAGGAAGAAGTGCCATTTTCCAGCGGTCTCGTTCATCATCCGACCGAACATTTTCGGGAACCAGAAGTGAATGCCTGCGAATACTCCGAACAGAGTTGCACCGAAAATAACGTAGTGGAAGTGAGCCACGATCATATACGTGTCATGGAAGTAGATATCGGTCGGCACTGACGCCATGAAAATGCCGCTCAGCCCACCAACGACAAACATCGAAACAAACGCGGTGCAGTTCAGCATTGGCGTATTGAATTGCACTCGTCCGCCCCAGATCGTGCCAATCCAGTTAAACACCTTAACTGCTGACGGCAGCGCGATCATCATTGTCGAGACCATGAATGTCATGCCCAAGGCAGGATTCATGCCCGAGGTAAACATGTGGTGCCCCCACACAATGAAGCCCAAGCCGGCGATTGCTGACATTGAATAAACCATTGGCTTGTAACCAAAGATAGGCTTGCGACACATACACGCAAGAATGTCAGACACCATGCCCATTGCTGGGAGCAACATGATGTATACGGCGGGGTGTGAGTAGAACCAGAAGAGGTGTTGCCACAACAGTGGCTGCCCACCGCCAACTGTTGGTTCGGCGTTGTTAACTACCAAGCCCGAGGGTATGAAGAAAGTCGAATGAATTCCTTCAAAAAAACCTCCGAAATCCAACCGATCAAACACCAACATGAAACCTGCTGCCGTTAAAACCGGCAGAGCAAACGCTTGAAGAATGGCCGTGATAAACATGGCCCAGATCGTCAATGGCATGCGAAAGAGCGTCATGCCCGGAGCTCGCATGTTGATGATCGTGGTCATGTAGTTAACCGAACCCATCATCGACGAGACACCGACGAACGTCACTGCAAGTAGCCAGTAAGTTTGTGCCGAGCCCGAATACGGAGCTGATTGCCTCAAATCAGACAACAGCGGATAAGAAGTCCAACCTGCTGCTGCACCACCGTAATAAAAACTCATTCCGAAGAACAAAATCGCCGGCCACATGAACCAGTAGCTCAACATGTTGAGCACCGGGAACGCCATGTCACCCGCTCCAACCATTAGCGGGATCAAGAAGTTACCGAAGGCGCCTGCCAAAATCGGAATGATGACCAAGAAGATCATTACCGTGGCATGCATTGTGAAAAGCATGGTGTAGAACTCAGGCGACATTTGCCCGCCTGCATCACCAAACAGGATTCGGCCCAAGATCGGGAGATCGGTCCATGGAAACGCGACCTGCCAACGAACACCCAATGCCAAGCCACCACCGAGGAACAACATGATCAGCGTGGTAAACAGGAACTGTAAGCCGATCATCTTGTGGTCTTCAGAGAAGACATACTTTTGGATGAACGACAATTCGTGGTGACCGTGTCCGTGGGTGTCGGGAGCGTGGGTCTGTTCGTGATCATGACCCAAGGCGACTTCCGCAGTACTCATGATTATTCCTCTTTCTTCGCCACGCTGTCAGACGCGGGGAAGCCATCGTAGTTTTGATCGGCCTGCAACTTCTTCAAGTAATCTTGGAAATCGACCTCGCGTTCGGCCGTCAGTTGAGCTCGCATCTTGTAATGGCCCCAGCCGCAGAGCTCGGCGCAGAGCAATTCAAACAGGCCCTTTTTCTCGGCTTTGAACCAAATCGGGATGACTTGGCCAGGGATCGCGTCTTGCTTGATTCGCAAATGAGGCAGGAAAAACGCGTGTTGTACGTCTTCACTTCTTAGTTGAATCATCACCGCCCGACCAATTGGTGCATGAAGGTCATTCACTGCATACAGGTCGTCAGGCTGAGGCTTCAATTGCAGCTTCTTGCCAGGAGCAGGATATCGAATTCGCCACTCAAACTGCCTTGCAGTCACTTCTGCGATTGGAGATTCGATCGTCCCCTCAGGAAAGTATGCTTTGACTCGGAAGTCGCGCCATACGTCCATTTGGTAAAGGGCCAAGAACAACAAAATCACTGCGGGAGCGACGCTCCAAATCACTTCGAGGTTATGACTACCATGACTGAAGTGCGATTTTTCATCTTTGTTGTGAGCTGCCTTCCAAAGGGCATATCCCAAAGCAACTTGAGTCCCAATAAAGACCACCGTAATGATGATCAAAATCAGATAAAACAAATTGTCAATCCGCTGCCCCAGTTCGGTCAAAGATGGCCCAGGAAACCACCAGCCGTAGGCCGGAGACATCGCTGAATAGACGATTGCCGCGATCGGCCAGAACATGAAAAACAAACACCAAAACTTACGCACGATGGCTACTCCAGTAAGCCGGTTGTCAGGCCAGCCTGACGGTTAAAACCAACAACCGCTCTGCAAACTAATTCGCGTGTCCGTGATCCATTGAATGCTCGGCCACGCTATGCGGCTTCGGCGATTTCGGAGCCTGTGAGTCATACGGAACCGACAGCGCGTAATTGACCAAATCCCAAATTTCGTCTTCCGACAATGCCTGAGAGTTTCCAGGCATTGGGGTCCCTTTGATCCCCGCGTAAATGCGGCGATAAATATCGATCGGACGGCGGCCACCCCGATAGATACCACGAGTTAAATCGCGTGGCTTAATCGGCTGGCCCCAAGTGTCGTAGAGGCCACGTTCGGCATAGGTCTCGTTCGTATCAGGATTCTTCTGGAAGTCCTCGGTCATCGGGCCATTGCCTCGACCGGTTGGACCATGGCAATTCACGCACTTCGCTTTGTTGCCGAGGAACAATTCTTTGCCACGATGCCGTGATTCCGCTGTGTCCTGGGGACGTGGCTTTTTCGGAATAATTGGCGTTCCTTCTTCTTCAGCACCGGACCACTTCTCGCCAACTTCGCCAGCGATCTCATTCACGAAGTTGGGATAGGTTTCGCTTAGATAAGTTTCCAGCGACTTATCGATTCCGTCGTCCTTTGAACGATCTTTCGAGTACTCACCCTTCAGTTCGGTCACAAGCCCCTTTTCAATTTCGCCGCGCATTGCCAACCATCGAACATACTCAATGACCGCAGTAAGCTCATTTTCTTTGAGCATAGGAACGAACGAAGGCATATAAGTGCCAGGAATACCGAGAGCGATCACTCGCTTCAGGTCATCACGAGTTGCTTTGATCGGAGCTGGAAATGAGGCGGTCGAGGTAAACTTGAATACGCCAAGCCGATAGTCTCGCGGTCGTGGATTGAGATACTTCGCTGTTGTACCTTCTCCATCACCACTAACACCGTGACAATGTTGACAATGTCGAGCGTAAAGTTTGCGGCCATGCCGTAAAAAATGTCCGGCAGCGACAAATTGATCCCCGGATGAGGGAGCTGATTCCAATCCAGGCAACGTCTCAAAGGTGCTGTTCTTCGAGTCAAACTTCGCTAGCAAAACTTGTTTTCCAGCGTTTGAACCTGAAGTGAAAAGTAACCCCGCGCGAGTTAACTCCGGCGACGCCAAGCTTTCGAGATCTGAGGCTTCTGCATTGAACTCCACCGATAGCTTCTGGCCATCGACGGTCTTCACAGTCCCTTCAGCTTTGCCGTAATTCACCGGCAACTTGAGCCAGGCGACACTATCCAACGGAGAACCGAAGTGGTCGTCTAGTGTCTTCTGCACGGCCTTCCGAGCTTTCGGAAGTAGCTGCTTTGCAAGGGCCGAGTTCTCGGCAAAGCGGGCTTTAGACGTATCGCCTCCACAGCCTGCCAAAAGACTGGCCAGCATCAAGGCGACTATAGTTTGCCAACGCACGCTCACAGGAACATCCTCCGCCACAGATCAAGTCGTTTGACTCACTGGGCTGTTCGACTACAGACCAAACTTTGCAGCATCAATGGCGATCTCCATTGGAGGCTGCTCGCCCCCCTTGATCGTTACCTTGAGCTTGCGTTCGAGGAAACCACCTTTGCCACCTTCAGCACGCTCATGCCACACGCGGAACTCGTGAGTTCCAGCAGGGAGATCCCTAATTTCAAATTTCCCGTCTTTGCCTGACACTGCTCCAAACGGATGGTCCAAAGGCAAGTGATAAGCGATCATCCACGAGTGCAAGTCACACTTGACAGGAAACGGATTCTTCTCGGCCTTCTTATAAACGAGGTCAAGGCCGTCACGATCTTTGGGCTTAATCGTTGAGTTGAAAGGGTCATTACGGCCTGGAAAAGTATGTGTGTTATGAGCGATGTCGTCATCACTGAGCACTTTTATTATTTGTCCAACTTGGCAAATCATTGCGTGTGTCGTGAAGACGCAACCTTTTTGATCGAAGGTTAGGGTGCTGTTAGCCTTTTCGGCCTTAAAGCCAGCCGGCGCCTTGTCAAGGAACACAAACACATTGGCGACTCCACCATCATCTCCAACGACCAATTCTTCGCTAACAATGGAACCATCTGCGGCGCAAACGGAACCATCTTTGTTCGATTTACCCTTCTCAAAAATCACTGTTTGATTTGGGTTATTACCTTTCAGCGTAACTCGACCGAGGAATGAACCGGGGCCACCCTTATCCCCCGTGTTCGCTACTTCGACTTTGTCACCGCTTGCTCCGGGAATTGCTGCCACAACAGCTTCAGCAGACTTCAGACGAATCGTCGGCTCTGCATGTGCGCCCGACTCCAGTTTGCCACAGCCCGTCACCGAGGCTGATACGACAGCCCAGCCGGCCAGTGCGAACAACGATTTTATGGAGACGTTCATTTTCATGTCTTCACTCAACTATTTCTTATCCGTTTCAGTAGGCTTCACGTCAGCCGCGGGGGCTAATGCTCCATCAGGCAGAGCGGGCAATCGCCCTTCGGTTTCCATCAAACGGTGGTAGTTCAACAACGCATCGCGGATCGCGATTGTTTGAGTCTTTCCGTCACCCCCGAAGAGTTCCGGGAACTGCTTTTGGTTTGGCGGATAATTGACCGGCATTGAAGTGTAAGGTGTGATGAAGCTTGGTTTGTACAACCACAACATCAACCAATCAGGACGCAGGCGATTTGAAACGTGATCCAAATTTGGCCCCCGAATATCCTTCTTCGGGTCAGTCGATTTGTATTCGCGGCCACCAACTGCGTGGCATTTGCTACAAATCGGCGCTCCAACAACACGCCAAGACTCCTTCAAGTAGCCATCAGGATCTTTACCGAAGGCCTTGTCTTTGGCCGAAAGATAAGCCGATTGACGTTCTTCAATTTCTTGGTACGGGAATGACGCCCCGTCATTGGCGGCGAAGTAATTCGCGAGAACTTGTGCCTCCGCATCGCTCATGTTGAATCGGGGCATCCGCATCACAGTCGTGTGACGAATCTGATACGGGTTCTTCAAGAATGAATGCAGCCAAGACGTTTGAACCTTCAACCCTTCGAGATACAGCGGAGGAGGCGACATTTGCATGGACAGAAAACGATTGTTGTCCGGGCTCAACTTCATGAGATCTTCCACAAGCCATTCCGTAAATCGACCACCACGAGCCGGTTTTTCGGAAACCAAACGAGCGGCAGGAACCAACATGCGTGCTCCGGGGAAAAGCACCTTTCCGCCCAAGTCCAATGTCTCCCAGAGGTCGTATCCATATTCCGCTTCGTCTGGCTCATCGTCCGGACCTGGACGGGAGGAAACGGTCCCTCGAAACGTTGCGACGGGAAGATTCTCAGTTCCTTCAGCGGTTTTAACGTGGTGGCTGAACTTCGTCAGTCCGTTACGAGCGGGTTTCAGCTTCTTAAGCAGATCTAAACTTTCAGGATGGTCGCCAGCACCAAGTTCCGATGCTTGAACTTCGTCCAATTTCACTCCGTAAGCGACCTCAGGAAGATCGACCATATGGCACCCGGTGCAATTGAACTTCTGTAAAAGCTTCTCACCTTCAACCTTTGCAAGCTCAGCCCCCTTCGGACGGTATTGATACTTCTCTGCGGGAGGTCTCGCAACGAGTCCCAAAACAAACGTCGAGATTGATTCGATCTCTTTCTCGTTCAACGGGAACTTAGGCATTCGAAGTCGTTCATCGTAAAACTTCGTGTCGATTTTCTCGTAATCGTAGCTGCGTGGATCACGAAGCTTCTGCCAGATGAAGCCCGCTCGCCCATGATGAGCCAAGCTTTCGTAGAAGAACGCGGCACCCAATTCTTGCTCTCTTTGTTCTGGACTATCAAAGTCGTCCGCTTTCGCCTTCTTGATCGCCGCTTCAACACGCTCACGCGTTGAACTCCCATCAGGCTCACCATGATGGTGAAGGAATTCTTCGATGTGTTCTGGTGCTAAACGCGATGGATCTTTGAGGCCCCAATCCTGCAGCGCGGTACCGATTGGACGAGCAGTTTCAAAGTTGGGGATATCATGACACCCATAGCATCCGTAACGTGAGATGGTAACGCGACCAAGATAATTCATCTTTCGCTTGCGCCATTCATCGTCACTCAATTCGGCCCCCGGAGTTGACGGGATCAATTCGATTTCGTCCCCTTTAACGACATCGATAGCGGCTGCGTACTTGGTTTGGTCCTTGCCAGCGTCGTCAAAAGTCTTCTCACCAACGCGCGCTCTCAGGTAATTGCGAGATTGCATCACATTCTTAGCGTCTGCTGGTGTAACAGTCTTACGTCGCGTCAACAGCAATTCGACGAGTTCGTCAAGTTCGGTGTCGGTCACTTCGATTGCTTCGTATTTCTGCGGTCCATCTTTCAACAGATAGGCAGCAATGTCGGCGGCGGGATCGACCAGAGCATCACCCTGTTTGAACGGGTCGATGAACAAGTCTGGCATGCGAGTGCGTTTGTGATGCCGCTCTGGTTCGCGGATCCAGGTATAGAGCCATTCAAACCCTTCTTTGCCAGGACGAATCTTCGCAGCAATTTTGCTGAGGTTCGGACCGAAGTCGGCCTGATTGCCTTTGAATCGTTCGGCATCATGGCTGTGGCAAGCCAAGCAACCTTTCTGCGCGAAGAATAATTCACCGCGCTGAGCATCTGGCTTGTAATCCCCAACCGGATCGAGCTTCAGAGGCTCCGACTTGTCGAACATGTAATGCGCTAATGCGGCGAGTTCGATCTTGGAAAACTTTTGACCATGAGCGTCGTTGTTGTTCGTCAGATTGAAGAACTGTGGCATGTTTGTCGTCGGTCGGAAGCGCTTTGGTTCTTCAGTCCAATGAGTCAACCATTCCTTAGTTGTCTTGCTGGCGACGTGCCGCAAGCTTGGTCCTACTTTGCGCTCCGTGCCTGCAACTGCCTTTGCATCTTCAGCAATCTTCTTGGCTTCTTCTGCCGTCTGAGGCTCAAGTCGTAGATCAGGGCCAATTGGCTTGCCAGAATCGAAGCCGTTGACTTCGTGACAACCAAAGCAACCGTATTTCTTGATCAGTTGCCAACCGTCGTATGCCTTCGGCGCTGTTGCACCAAATTTTTGATTCACGCCGAGTTCGACAACGGAATGATGGCACTTGATACACGCTGATTCACGCATCCGTGCAGGCTGCATCGGGTATTCCCAAAAATGGTTGTTGAACCAACCATACTGGTGCTCCCATTCATGTGCTTGATGTGGATCATTTGGGGTGTGAGACGCATTCTGAAAGCTAGTCGCCGAACCCTGGCCGTCATGGCAGGATGTGCAACCAAATTCGGGCAGCGGATGAGGGCTTGAGGCCGACAGGTACACATCCATACGAGGATGCGTGGAGAACGGATGCGGATAAGTTCCCTCAGTTCCATCGCCATGGGGAAAGTCCGGAACATTCCCAGGACCAACTCGATCAATTCCGAGATGACAGGTCCGGCAACGGTCATATCGCGCGGTCTTTGCCATTCCTAAAGTGATCTTCATGTCCGGCAGCCAGTCCTGCTGGATCTTCATGTGCGAGTTGAACCCATCAACGATCGGTTGCTCCATCAGCCAACGCTTGAACGATCTAACTGGGTCGGACGGAGCGATTTTGTTCTTAACTGCTTCCAAGCGAACCATGTCGGCTTCGAAGGCTTTGATTGCGCCTTTGGCGGCGTCGAGTTCCTTCGTTTTCTCTTTCAGATTTGCGACGGCCTTGTTTCGAGCCGCATCACGCACATCGAGCTCATCTTCCAGGTTAGATACTTCCTTCTGAAGTGAATCGAAGGTTTCCTTAAGCCCAGGAAGCTTGTCTTCTAACTGGTCCCGAATTCCGAGGTCATAGTTCGCACGAGCAACGTCGCGAAACGCGCGCTTCTCGCGAACCTGTCGCATCTTCATACCGTAATCGTTATCGAGAGCTTTTACTTCCGCTTCCAACTCCGCCAGGTTCGTAACCGCCTGTTTGAGTTCCGCGCCCCGTTGGTTACTGGCATCTTTCAGCTCCTTGAGCTTATCGGCGTAACCTTGTTCGCCTCCGGTGCTCGCGATACGAGCCTGTTCTTCGGCTTCGACCTTGTCTGCTTCAATGCGAAAAAACTGCCGCTGATAAACGCGCCACTCATCGTGATGGTCGAAATACATCATCAATAGCGTCGCCACGAACAGCACGACCATGCTGACCGCGAATACGCGATGCATCTTCGGAAGCGGACGGACGAAATCTTCTGTGGCAGGCATGAGTCCTATAAGTCCCTATGGGTCTGATGAGTCCTGTTTGGCGGACGAAGAACTGATTAGACGTTGAAGAACCATTCTGGGATCGCGATGAAGTACTTCAAGTTGACGGCCCAGCGGAGCACCATCTTGATCGGCAACGCGGCCATCATGAGCACCAAGTTCGAGAACACCATATATCGCACAAAGCCCATGCGAATGGTTGGAATCCAACGACCGAACCATTTGATGCGTTCGCGTGATCTGTGAGGGACATGTTCCTCACAACCAACATTCGAGTGACCGCACCATGTTTTCACGGTTCTACGAACGATTCGGACTTCGCGTGCTGTTGTTGGCAGCGTTCGTGTTTCCGTTCTTCTATTACCACGGTGAAACGATCTCGTCCAACAACGATATTGAAGCATGGCTGCCAGAACATTCCGACATCCGACTTGAGTACGAAGAATTCAAGACTCGCTTCGGAGCCGAGGAAGTTATCCTCATCGGCATGGATCGCAGCCTCGGAACTGAACTCATCGAAAGCGTCTGTGGTCGAATCGAACGTCTTCCTGGCATTCGGCATTGTTGGTCACCCAGTCGGCTGCACGATGTGATGCGAGAGCACCTGGTGACGATGTCAGATATTCAACATCGACTTGAAGGGATGTTTGTCTCGAAGGACGGACTCCGCGTCGGTGTGGTCGCAATGCTTTCGGATGCTGGCATCAAAGATCGCGCGGGGACCGTTGCCGGTATACGACAAGTTCTGGATTACTGTCAGCTCACGCAAAACGCAGTCAATGTGGCGGGAGCGCCGGTGGTCATTGCCGAACTGAATCGACTTGGAGGACGAGAGAATAACAAACTCTTTTTCATGATCTCGTTAGGGATCAGCGCATCTTTACTTTTCTATCAGCTTCGTGACTGGCGTTTAACAGGAATGATTCTTGGGCTGACGGTCCTCGCCATTGAAGTATCCGTGACAATCCTGAAATCATCCGGCGGCGAGATGAACTTTGTGCTGGATGCGTTGCCTGTGATGGTAATGGTCTTCACTCTAGAAGTCTCAGTGCATTTGCTGAACTATTGGAAAAACACGGTCGGGGAGGACAATCGCTACGACTCGATGCTTCGACATGCATTCAAACCATGTTTTCTAGCGACGTTCACAACTGCGATAGGACTTTGGTCACTCTGCTTCAGTCAGTTCATTCCAGTACAACAATTTGGCTGGGCTGGCGCGATGGGAAGCATCGTCGCATTGGTTATCGGACTGGTCTTCACGCCAGCGGTGATTGCTGTCTGCCCTCCACAAAATCGCGACGCTCATGGCGACGTTAGTTGGCTCCACAAGGCCAGTGACTGGTTGCTGATTCGAAGTCGTCCAGTCGTTGTTTTAGGAGTCGTTGGTGTTTCAAGTTTGGCGATCGGCCTGACTTCATTGCAGTCGTACATCGACCCTCTGATGTTCTTGCCACAAGACAGTATCGTCCTACGTGACATGCTTCGAGTACGAGCCGATCTGACGAATACAGATACGGTGGAAGCTACGATCGACTTCGGCCGAAATCCAGCGATGGCTGCTTGGCCGTTCGTAAAGAAATTGAACTATGTCCGAAACATCGAAAACCGGATCGGCAAACATCCAGCCGTGACACACACGATGTCTTTGGCCTCATTATTTCCAACTGAAATGCCCGAGGGATTTGAGCTAACACAACTCTTGAATCTGGCGATGAAGCGACAGCAGGACAATGATTTTCTGGCGGGCGGAGAACAATACTGGCGAATCTCCGCGAACATTGCCAAATCTCAAGAGCGGTCACAACAACGAACCTTTGCTGAATTGGCGAGCGAACTCTCAGACGTCCCGAATATTCGGTTCACGGGAATCGCACCGCTTATCGATAAAGCGCAGCACGACATCTATTCGGGGTTCTGGTCATCGTTCATGTCCGCATTCTGGATGATCATGCTCGTCATGGTGATCTCACTGAGATGGCCCATGGCGGGCTTCGTCGGCATGTTACCTAACGTTGCCCCAATTGCCGTTGTGTTTGGATTTATGGGATGGATCAACCTCCCTGTCGATATTGGCATGATGATGTCGGGAAGTATCTCGCTGGGGATCGCAGTCGACGGAGCATTCCATCTTCTCGTTCGATACCGAGAAGTCCTTGCTGAAAGTAAAGACAAAGCGCAGGCAATCCGTGTCGCGTTGCGAGAGACTGGTCCGCCCATATTGCAAGCAACTTTAATCATGTCGATTGGGATGCTGGCATTGACGTTTAGTAGTTTCGGACCGACTGCGTTATTCGGTTGGCTAATGTGTGCCACGTTGTTGGCATCTTTGCTCGGTGATCTTGTTCTGCTTCCATGCTTGCTTGGATTCTTTCACACTCGTCGACTTGCCGAACTAGCAAACCTGACTCTTGATCCTAAACGTGCTTCGTTGAAGGGTCCGTATTTTCTGCGATTTCTTAAGAACCGTTACCGTTTATCAGCTCATCCCAACCGTGACCGTAGCGCTGACAACTAACGGTTTTTTATGGTTTGCCATCATTTGTTTCGTCTGAGAGTGGATTTCAAAGTCTGACGATTGCGTAAGTCAAATTCTGGTTTGCGGTTCTGAATGCCGCTGTTCTAAGTTGCAACCATAAAGCTTGGTTGTGAATTCAACCTCTGAGCCTAGAATGTCGAACTTGATCGGACCTCAGAAATCGCCACGGGATTGATCATTAATTGTTTGGGGCGGAGCGTCCGGTCCACTTAACTCTCTTCGCATTTCTACCTGAAAAAACACGATGAGTTATCACATTCTTCTGACCGGAGCGACCGGTCTACTGGGACGCTACCTCCTTCGAGATCTCTTATTGGCGGATGTTTCCGTGGCCGTCGTTGTGCGCGGCAACCGTCGACATTCGGCGGAGAGCCGTGTTGCGGCTCTAATGGGGACTTGGGAGGACTTGCTACAGAGAGAGATGCCGCGTCCCTATGTCTTGGAGGGCGATATTTGCGAGCCCAACCTCGGACTAGATGATTCTGCAAAGCTTTGGATCGAGAAGAATTGTGATACGGTTTTGCACAATGCCGCCAGTTTGAGTTTTGTCGCCACAAGCGAAGACGGTGAGCCATATCGTTCAAATGTTCGCGGAACGCAAAACGTTCTCGAACTTTGCCGGGACACTGAGATTCACGACTTCCATCATGTTTCGACCGCGTATGTTTGCGGACTTCGGCATGGAACGATTTTGGAGTCTGAATTGGATGTTGGCCAGCAATTCGGCAACCCATACGAAGAGAGCAAGGTTCAGGCAGAAACTTTAGTTCGGAATGCAGAGTTTCTCAGTCCCCCAACGATTTATAGACCAGCAATTATCGTCGGAGACTCGAAGACTGGATTCACCTCAACATTCCACGGTTTCTATGCCTGTTTGGAATTGGCTCATCGACTCATCTCTTCGATGGGAGTGAACGGTTCAAATAGCGTTGGTGATGACAAAACTCGGGTTTCATTGAACGGTACTGAGACCAAGAATTTCATTCCGGTCGATTGGGTTTCCAAAGTCATTAGCTACATCGTCACGCACCCTCAGCATCACGGACAGACCTTCCATTTGACCCCGCGAGAACGAGTCACTGCGGTGATGATTCGCGATGTGTTGCGGAACGTCTGCGAATACCCTGGTGCGGAGTTCTCCGGATACGACACGCCGATCGACAACCCGACAGAAATCGAACGCCTCTTCTACGAACATATTCGTGTCTACAACTCTTACTGGCGCGACGATCCACAGTTTGATACGACGAATCTGCAAGCCGCTTGTCCTCATTTGCCATGTCCCACGATGGATGAAAAGCTCCTCAGCATGTTGTCGGTCAAAGCGATGGAGATGGACTTCAAGTGGCGAGACAGACCCATCAAGCGAGAGCCTGCGACAACGATGTCCTGACCCTCTTGGGGGTGCGTGACAATCAAGTGTTGGATTG
>Ga0256305_1000036_pt1 | contig 16984 bp, 15 predicted proteins | sample ColtaT_24_FD_189997 | JGI IMG/M metagenome (GOLD analysis project Ga0256305, IMG submission 189997) | Metatranscriptome of freshwater microbial communities from Columbia River, Oregon, United States - Colum_Yuk_RepB_8d (Metagenome... | ecosystem: Environmental > Aquatic > Freshwater > River... | reverse complement strand
GTTGCCTCGGCGGTTTGTTTTTGGAGAGAGACCGATGTCCACCATCCCGATCACCAAGCGCGGTGCCGAAAAGCTCAAGGAAGAGCTGCACCGCCTCAAAACCGTCGACCGCCCCGCCGTGATCCAGGCGATTGCCGAAGCCCGCGCTCAGGGTGACCTGAGCGAAAACGCCGAATACGATGCCGCCAAGGACCGCCAGGGCTTCATCGAAGGCCGCATTCAGGAAATCGAAGGTAAGCTCTCCGCTGCGCAGATCATCGACCCGGCCTCGCTGGACGCCGGCGGCCGTGTGGTGTTCGGCACCACGGTGGAACTGGAAGACGAAGACAGCGGCGACCAAGTCAAGTACCAGATCGTGGGCGAAGACGAAGCCGACCTCAAGCTGGGCCTGATCAACATCAGCAGCCCGATCGCCCGCGCGCTCATCGGCAAGGAAGAGGGCGATGTGGCGGTGGTGATGGCGCCGGGTGGCGAGCGCCGCTACGAAATCGTGGCCGTGCATTACCTCTGAGGCAACAGCATCTCCCGATGAAACCGCTGGACGACACCGCCAAACGATTGCTCGGCTATGCCCGCCAGCAATGGCGTCTGTTCTTGCTGGCGCTTGTTTTATTTGTGCTGGGTGCAGCGGTCGAGCCCGTGATTCCTGCCCTGTTCAAGAAACTGATCGATACCGGTTTCAAGGGTGGGCTTGACTATCCACTGTGGTCAGTGCCGGTCATCATCATCGGCTTGTTTCTGGTGCGTGGCGTGCTGAATTTTTGCGGCGCGTACGTGATTCAGTCTACGGTCAGCCAGATTGTGCTGACCCTGCGCATGCAACTGATGAACGCGTTGCTGCGCGCCCGCTCTGAGCTGTTCACGAGCCTGATGCCGGGGCAGTCCATCAATAAAGTCATCAACGACCCGCTCGTCGCCGCGCAGACGCTGGGCAACACCTTGATCGACCTGGTCAAGGAGTCAACCACCCTGTTGTGTCTGGTGGCTTACCTGCTGTACCTGAATTGGCAACTGACACTGATTTCATTTGTCTGTATGCCTTTGCTCGGATTTGTCCTGCGGCATGCCAAGAACCGACTGGATAAGGTGGGCCAGGCGCAATACGAGTCTCAGCAGCGTCTGATCAATATCGTGCATGACAACACACGGGCTTGGCGAGTCGTGCGCACTTTCGATGCTGCCGACTTTGAGGCCTCGCGGTTTCAAGATGAGGCTCAGCGTCTGCGCAGGATGACGATCAAGCAAATGGCGACGGGAGCCCTGATCTCGCCCATGACGCAACTGGTCGCTGCAGTGGGTGTTTCCATCATCGTGACCTTGGCGCTGTATCAGGCAGGCCAAGGTTCCAGCACGGTGGGGGAATTTGTGTCTTTCATCACGGCACTGCTGATGACAATCTCCCCTATGCGTTACCTGTCCAATGTCCTCCAGCCTGTGGCAGGAGCCCTTATTGCGGCCCGCGGGGCCTTCGAGCTGCTGGATGTGCCGACTGAGCCCGACATGGGAACCCGTGACATGCCCCAGTGCAGAGGCGACATCCGCTTCAGGCACCTGGACGTCCAGTTTGAAGGCGCCAGCGGTCCTGCACTGGATGAATTCAGTCTGCATGTACCCGCCGGACACACAGTGGCCTTGGTCGGGGCCTCTGGGGCAGGTAAAACGACGGTAGTCAATGCTCTGCTGCGCTTTGCTGCAGCGCGGTCAGGCGAGATTTTGCTCGACGATGTGCCCATCAATGACCTGAAATTGATCAGTTTGCGCCAGCACTTCGCAGTGGTCTCACAGGAGATAATTCTTTTTGACGGCAGTGTGGCTGAAAACGTGGCTTATGCCAGCCCAAAAGCGATGGATCGCGCCAAAGTTCAGGCCTGTCTGGAAGCTGCCAATCTCTGGGCACATGTGGCGTCGATGCCTCAGGGCATGGACAGCCCGATCGGCGTGAATGGCAGCATGCTGTCGGGAGGACAACGTCAGCGGCTGGCCATTGCCCGGGCCTTGTACCGGGATGCGGCCATCTGGATATTCGACGAAGCCACGTCAGCGCTGGACTCCGAATCCGAAGCCGTTATCCAGAATTCCATCGAGACACTCCGTCACAACAAGACCCTGATCATCATTGCCCACAGGCTCAGTACGGTGCGCAATGCCGATCAGATCTGCGTCATGTCAGCCGGGCGAATCGTTGAGCAGGGCTCACATGACGAGCTCATGGCCCAGCAGGGTGTCTATGCCGGTATGGTGAACTTGCAGAACTGATAAATAATACTTGCATGAATGAACAAACCCTGACCATTCTTCCCGTAGTGATGGCTGGCGGTTCCGGCACTAGGTTGTGGCCGCTGTCACGCGAGCTGTATCCCAAGCAGTTCCTGAAGCTGGACTCTGATGAGACCATGCTCCAGACCACACTGCTGCGCCTGCAGGGGCTGCCCGTGCAGCAGTGTCTGGTCATCGGCAACGAGCAACACCGGTTCCTGATTGCAGAGCAGCTTCGACAGATCGACGCGCTGGGACGCAACATCCTGCTCGAGCCCGTGGGGCGCAACACTGCGCCCGCCATTGCACTGGCTGCCTTGCATGCGCTGGAAACTGGCGCTGACCCGCTGCTGCTGGTGCTGGCGGCGGACCATGTGATCCGGGATACAGCGGCCCTGCAAGAGGCGGTTTTGCTGGCCGCGCAACATGCCGGGCAAGGCCATCTGGTCACTTTTGGGGTGGTGCCCGAAAGCCCTGAAACCGGCTATGGCTATGTGCAGACTGGTGCTGCAACGGGACAGGGCGCTTACCGAGTGGCAGCCTTTGTCGAGAAGCCTTCGGCAGAGCTGGCTGCCAGTTATCTTGCGGGTGGCCAACACCTGTGGAACAGCGGCATGTTCATGTTCCGTGCCTCACGGTACGTGGGAGAGCTGCAGAAATTCCGACCGGATATTCTGCAAGCCTGCCGTTCGGCGCTGAAAGTCACAGACACCGATCTGAACTTTATCCGTGTTGACCGCACTGCTTTCGAGGCTTGCCCGACGGACTCGATCGACTACGCCGTGATGGAGAAGACCGATGCGGCGGTGGTGGTCCCCCTGTCTGCCGGCTGGAGCGATGTGGGCGCCTTTGCAGCCCTGTGGGACGTGCTGCCCAAAGACGAAAAAGGCAATGCACTGAGCGGCGATGTGATGGCCGTGGACAGCACCAACAGTCTGGTGATGGCCGAGAGCGCGTTGGTGGCCACCATAGGTGTGCGCGATCTGGTCGTAGTCCAGACCAAAGATGCGGTGCTGGTGGCCGATCGGGACAAGGCGCAAGACGTCAAAGCTATCGTGGCTCGGCTGCGTGAAAGTGGACGTACAGAACACCAGGTGCACCGGCAGGTGTACCGCCCATGGGGGCACTACGATTCGGTCGATTCTGGGGCACGCTACCAGGTCAAGCGCATCACAGTGCAGCCGGGTGCCAAACTCTCTGTGCAGTTGCATCACCACCGCGCCGAACATTGGGTGGTCGTCTCGGGCACAGCCCGCGTCACCTTGCAAGACCAGGAACATCTGCTGTCTGAGAATCAATCGATCTATGTGCCCGTGGGCGCAGTGCATGCACTGGAAAACCCGGGCAAGATCCCGCTTGATTTGATTGAGATTCAGGTCGGCAGTTATTTGGGCGAAGACGATATTGTTCGTCTCGATGACCGGTATGGTCGTACCGATAAGAACTGAAACGTACATGAATATGACGACCACCTCTCGGGCCAACAGTAAGGTTGCACTCATCACGGGTATTACCGGTCAGGATGGATCCTATCTGGCCGAGTTTTTGCTTGAAAAAGGCTATGTCGTGCACGGCATCAAGCGTCGTGCCAGCCAGTTCAATACCGATCGCGTGGATCATCTGTACCAAGATCCACACATCGACCATCGCAATTTTGTGCTGCACTACGGTGACCTGAGTGACACCAGCAATCTGGTGCGTATTGTTCAGGAAGTCCAACCCGATGAGGTGTACAACCTGGGTGCGCAAAGCCATGTGGCGGTCAGTTTCGAGAGTCCTGAATACACCGCAGACGTGGATGCCATTGGCACGTTGCGCCTCTTGGAGGCGATTCGCATTTTGGGTCTGGAGAAGAAGACACGGTTCTACCAAGCCTCTACCTCCGAGCTCTATGGCCTGGTGCAGGAGATTCCACAGAAGGAAACCACGCCTTTTTATCCGCGCAGCCCTTATGGTGTGGCCAAACTGTATGCCTACTGGATCACGGTCAACTACCGCGAAGCCTATGGCATGTACGCCTGCAACGGCATTCTGTTCAACCATGAAAGTCCCCGTCGGGGCGAGACCTTTGTGACCCGCAAGATCACACGCGGGCTGTGCAACATCGCTCAGGGCCTGGAGCAGTGCCTGTACATGGGCAATATGGATGCTCTGCGTGACTGGGGACATGCCAAGGACTATGTCCGCATGCAGTGGATGATGCTGCAGCAGGATCAACCCAAGGATTACGTGATCGCCACCGGTGTCCAGTACACCGTGCGCCAGTTCATCGAGAAATCAGCCGCCCGGTTAGGCCTGACACTGCGTTTTGAAGGCGAGGGTATTGCCGAGCATGCCATCGTGGCGGCCATTGACGGAGACAAAGCGCCAGCGCTCCAGGTGGGTGATGTCGTGGTCCGTGTAGACCCCAACTATTTCCGCCCGGCCGAAGTGGAAACCTTACTGGGAGACCCCACCTTGGCCAAGCAGGACCTGGGCTGGATTCCGCAGATCACCCTCGACGAGATGGTGCAGGAGATGGTTGCCTCCGATCTGGAGAAGGCCAGACAACATGCATTGCTCAAGCACCACGGCTATTCGGTGCAGTTGAGCAAGGAAAAATGAACAGCAGTCCCATGGAAAAGATTTATGTCGCTGGCCACCGGGGCATGGTTGGCAGCGCCATCGTACGTACGTTGCTGGCCCAAGGGGTGTCAGATCAACAGATCGTGACGAGGACGCACGCCGAGCTTGATCTGACGGATCAGCAAGCAGTGCATGCTTTTTTTGCTGTCGAGCGTCCGACGCAAGTTTATCTGGCTGCTGCGAAGGTGGGAGGGATTCATGCTAACAACACCTTACCTGCTGAATTCATTTACCAGAACCTGATGCTGCAATCCAATGTTATCCATGCGGCGCACATGTATGACGTGCAGAAACTACTGTTTCTGGGTTCCAGCTGCATCTATCCTCGGTTGGCTGCACAGCCCATGGCTGAATCAGCGCTGCTCACCGGTGTGCTGGAACCTACCAACGAACCCTATGCCGTGGCCAAAATTGCAGGCATCAAGCTCTGTGAAAGCTACAACCGCCAATATGGACGTGATTACCGCAGCGTTATGCCTACCAACCTTTACGGTCCAGGTGACAACTACCATCCAGAAAACAGCCATGTGATTCCAGCGTTGCTGCGCCGTTTTCATGAAGCCAAGGTGTGTGGTGCACCCGAGGTGGTCATCTGGGGGACGGGCAGGCCACGCCGCGAGTTTTTGTATGTGGATGACATGGCTGCTGCCAGTGTGTTTGTGATGAATCTCGCGCCTTGCGACTACCAAGCGCAGGTACACCCTCAGCTTAGCCACATCAATGTAGGCTATGGTTCGGATGTGACGATTGCAGAATTGGCTAATCTTGTGGCCAAAGTGGTCGGTTACGATGGCTCGGTAGTCTTTAACACTGCCATGCCGGACGGCGCGCCTAGGAAGCTAATGGATTCGGGGAGGCTCACCGCTCTCGGTTGGATCGCAAAAACAGAGCTACCGATGGGATTGCAGGAGTCTTACAAGGATTTTTTTGCCCGAAATGCCTGACTTCGATCTGGTTATCCTCCCCCAGTAATCACCAGTCATGCCGTGTCATTTACTCAGCATCCAGAAAACGCTGGATTTTGTGAGCGACAGACGGCGTATCGAGTCCATGTTCGTGGAGCAGGTGCTCCCAGCTGCCACAAGAGGCAGAGAAACGGTCCTCAATGCCTATGCGGTACAAGGGCGTGGGCTTGATGGCGGCCAGACTTTCGGCAATCGCTGAACCCATGCCACCTGCCACCGAGTGTTCTTCCAGGGTCACCACCTTGTCCACACGCGAGGCAATGTCCTTCAGTTGATGAGAGGACAGTGGTTTGATGGCCGGGACACTCCAGACCTCTGCATCTAGGCCCTGGTTGGCGATGTCCAGTGCAGTTCTCACCATGGAGCCGGTGGCCAGCAGGGCCACGCGTGCTGAACCTTGGCGGACCTGGAGCATTTCACCCGGCTGCAATGACAGCGGTGTGGTGTGCACGTCGCCGCGGTCGCTTTTGCCCATGCGCAGATACACCGGGGATTCGCACCGCAAAGCCTGCTCCATCGTTGCCGTCATCTCAAAGCGGTCTGCCGGTGACAGCACGGTAAGTTCGGGAATGCTGCGTGTGCAGGCGATGTCTTCCGTGCTCTGGTGGCTGGTGCCCAGATAGCTGTAGACCAGACCGGCACCATCGCCAATCAGGATCACAGGCAGGTTCTCATAGCAGACATCGATCTTGATTTGTTCCAGTACGCGGACAGGAACGAAGGCAGCCAGACCATAGACCACCGGCCTGAACCCGGCCTTGGCCAGACCTGCAGCTACGCCCACCATGTTTTGCTCGGCAACACCACAATTGATGTATTGATCTGGGCAGGCTTTGCGGAAAGGGTCGAACAAGGCGTAGCCGTGGTCGCCTGTGAGCAACAGGACCCTGGGATCTGCTGTGGCAGCTGCCACCAGTGCGTCGGAAAAGGCGTTGCGCATGGTCAGCTCCTTGTGCCCGTCACTTCAGCAACGGCCAGCGCGTGGTTTTCGGGGGTCAAGCGTGTGTAGTGCCAGATGTTGTCGTTTTCCATGAATGACACGCCTTTGCCCTTGACTGTGCGGGCCACGATGGCTTTCGGTTTACCATTGCGTTGACTCTTCAGATCTGCATAGGCCTGGTTTATGGCTTGTTCGTCGTGACCGTCAATGGTGATGGCATCAAAACCAAAGGCCAAGAATTTGGATTCAATGCTGCCCAGCCCCATCACCTCATCGGTGCTGCCCATGGCCTGGAAGCCGTTCTGATCCACGATCACGATCAGATTGTCCAGTTTGAAATGTGCGGCGAACATCACCGCTTCCCAGATTGAGCCTTCGTTGAGTTCGCCATCGCCCACCAGGGTGTAGCAGTTCTGGTCTGTTGCCTTGAGCTTGGCCGCCAGGGCAAGGCCCACGCCAACCGACAATCCGTGGCCCAGCGATCCGGTGGTGGCCTCGATGCCGGGCACATGCGCATCTGCCAGCCCTTTCAGGCGGGTACCGTTGCCGAAATACCTGCACAGCTCCTCGTCATGGATCCAGCCCAGTTCGTGCAGGCAGGCGTACTGGGCCATGACGCCATGGCCCTTGCTCAGCACCAGGTAGTCACGCTCGGGGGCGTCGGGACGGTTCGGGTCGAGTCGGAGGTGTTGGCGATAGAGCACGGCCAGCAGTTCGACGATGGAAAAAGCGCAGCCGATGTGAACGGTCGAGCCGGCATATGCCATGTCAAGAATGGTCTTGCGGATGTGGGGGGCATTGAATCGGATCATGGTGTCCTCGCAGAGCGACTCCATTGCAGGGTTTTTTGCAGAGCCACCTGCAGCGGTGTGACTTCCTGCAGTTGCAGCGATTGTCGTGCCTTGCGGGTGTCCGGCACATAGCGGGGAGGCAATGCTGTGGAGTCGGTGGGTTGACGGACATCGATGGGACACCGGTATGGGCTGACACAAACAAGTTCTTCGGCCAGTTCACGGATAGACAAAGGCTGTTCGGAGCCCACGTTGTAGGCTTGTCCGGACTGTCCGGATTCGAGCAGGCGCAACAGCCAGACGCAGAGATCGGCCATGTAGAGGTAGGAACGGACCGGGCACCCATCTCCTTCAATGACGATGGGTTTTTGAGCGAGGATGTCACGAACAAAGTTGCCGGCAGCGAAAGGGCCGTCGAGCACAATGCCAGGGCCGATCACGGCAAAAATGCGGGCAATGATGGGCTCCATTTCTGAGCCATTGCCCGCCTGCGCCGCATAGGCGCAGGTCAGCCACTCGGCGGCGCGTTTGGCGTTGCCATAGGCGGTTGCAAGCTGCAGTGGGTCAGGTGCACCGGTATAGCTTTCGGGAACATGCGTGAGTTCGGGAGGCTGGGGGCCATAGACGGCCCCGCTGGATGTCAGCAGGAAACGCTTCACGCCTTTGGCATGGGCCAGGTCCAGCACCCGTCTGGTGCCATTCACGATGGCGTCAAAGGTCCGCAGCGCACCCCCGGTTCTTCCTGGATCTGCCACATCGGTCGCGGCGTGAATGCACAGGTCCAGCGGTCCGTCGGGAGGTGAAAAAGAGGTTATGTCACCGTGCAACAGCTGGATGTCTTGACGCCCAAACACCTGTGGCTGGTTTGCCAGTGCCCGTTGCGGATCACGGCTGAGTGTGATCACTTCGATCTGGCTGCCCAGGCGGTCATTGGCCCGCTGGATGGTTTGAATCAGCCACTGACCGATGAAGCCCGTCCCACCGGTCAGGAACAGGCGGGCGCCCTGGTGTCGATGCCAGAAGTCCGGTGTGAGCGTCAGCACCAGATCCAGATCGGTGGAAGGCAGTGCTTGCGCCATGGATCAGAAATTCACCCCGAGGTACTGCTCGATCTTGCGGGCAGCGTATTCCAGCATGTCACGCGTCAAGGAGGGCTGCACGCCGATCCAGAACGTGTTGTTCATGATGTGGTCGGTGTTGATGAGCTCTCCGCTGATGCGGTAGTTCGCACCTTTCATGTAGGGCTGGCGAACCAGGTTGCCTGCAAAGAGCAGCCGGGTACCGACCTTGTTCTGATCGAGGTAGGTCAACAGATCCAGTCGCGAGACAGGGCTGTTTTCCTTGAGTGTGATGGGAAAGCCGAACCAGGACGGATCAGAGTGTTCAGTCGCCTGTGGCAATTGAACAAATTCTTCGCAGTCCTTGAGGCGCTCTTTGAGAAATGCAAAGTTGGCTTTGCGAGCCTGGATGAAACCGGGTGCCTTGTCGAGTTGAGCCAAGCCACAGGCTGCCTGCATGTCGGTGATCTTGAGGTTGTAGCCCAAGTGTCCGTAGGTGTATTTGTGGTCGTAGCCTTCTGGCAGGTCACCCAGCTGCCAACAAAAGCGCTTGCCACAGGTGTTGTCCTTGCCTGGAGGGCAGTAACAGTCACGTCCCCAGTCCCGGAAGCTTTCGGCAATCGTCCGCAGTTCATCGTTGTTGGTGAAGACGGCCCCGCCTTCGCCCATGGTGATGTGGTGCGCAGGATAGAAGCTCAGCGTGGCAATGTCACCAAAGGTGCCCACCATCTGGCCCCGGTAAGTGCTGCCCAGTGCGTCGCAGCAATCTTCGACCAACCACAGCCCATGCTTTTTACACAGGGCAGTGACCACATCCAGATTGAATGGGTTACCCAGGCTGTGGGCGAGCATGATGGCTTTGGTTTTGGGGCCGATGGCGGCTTCGATTTTGCTGGCGTCAATGTTGTGGGTCTGGCGATCCACATCCACAAACACGGGAACGGCACCGAACTGGATGATGGGATTGACTGTGGTCGGAAAGCCAGCTGCCACGCCGATCACCTCATCACCACGCTGTATGGCACGATGGCCCAGTTTGGGCGAAGTCAGCGTGCTGAAAGCCACCAAGTTTGCAGATGAGCCTGAATTAACGGTGATGAGGTGCTTGACGCCGATGAAAGCAGCAAGCTTTTTCTCGAACTCGGCATTGAAGCGCCCCGTGGTCAGCCAGCCGTCCAGTGAGGCATTCACCATGTTCCGCAGCTCTGCTGCATCCAGCAATTTTCCGGAGGGCGGTATGGCTGTGGCACCGGGGAGAAAGGGTTGAGGTGCGAGTGCAATGGCGGCGTATTCATCAACAAGCGCGGTAATTTTCTCGCGCAGGGCTTGGGTCTTGCTGTTTTCCATGATAGGTGCAAATCAGGTCAGGCGCTTGCTGCTGCAGCGCCGGTTTGGTAATGGTCGATCTGTGCCAATGTCAAAGCTCGCATGTCGCAAGATTGCTGATGACCGCGAGCCCAGTGCACTGTCAGTTGCAGTGCCTGGTCCAGATTGAGTTTGGGGTGCCAGTTGAGACGATGTGCGGCTTTGGCAATGTCAAGCTTGAGGAAGTTGGCCTCATGCGGTTGTACTCCTGTGTCCAGTTGCCATGATGAACCCTCGCCCCAGAGTTCAGCCACTTTCTGAACGATCCATGCGACAGGTTGGGTGTCGTCGCTGCGAGGACCGAAATTGAAAGCTTCGGCAAACGCGGTGCCTTCTCGAAACAGTCTCTCGGCCAGGGTGAGGTAGCCCCGCAGAGGTTCGAGAACGTGCTGCCATGGCCGGATGGCCATCGGGCTGCGAATCACCACGGGCTTGCCTTGCGCGAAGGCCGCAAGGATGTCCGGGACCAAGCGGTCAGCAGACCAGTCGCCACCGCCAATGACGTTGCCGGCCCGCGCACTCGCCAGCGCCACGCCGTGTTGGCTGTGCTTTTCAGGGTTGAAGAACGAGTTGCGGTAAGCCGATGTGACCAGCTCGGCGCAGCCCTTGCTGTTGCTGTAAGGGTCGTAACCCCCCATGGGTTCGTTCTCTCGGTAAGCCCAGATCCACTCCTTGTTCTCGTAGCACTTGTCGGTGGTTACGTTGACCACGGCACGTACCGAGGGACATTGGCGTACAGCTTCCAGCAGGTGCACCGTACCCATGACATTGGTTGAATAGGTCTCGACAGGGTCAACGTAGGAGCGACGCACCAAAGGCTGTGCAGCCATGTGAATGACGATGTCTGGTGTTGCTTCCTGCATGGCGCGCGCAAGTGTTTTGGCATCTCGAATGTCGCCTATCACCGAAGTCATGCCTGCAGCCACGTCGGCCACATCGAACAGGCTCGGCTGTGTGGATGGAGGCAGTGCGTAACCGGTCAGGTTGGCGCCCAGCTGTTGCAGCCACAGACTCAGCCAGCCGCCTTTGAAGCCGGTGTGCCCAGTCAGGAAGACGCGTTTGCCTTGCCAGAAAGACGCATTCACGCCCACACCTTCCATGGGGCCTGCCCTGTTTGCCAGAGCTCCTCCAGATATGCCTTGTCACGCAGCGTATCCATAGGCTGCCAGAAACCATGATGTTGGTACGCGGCCAATTGACCCTGTGCAGCCAAGGTCTCCATGGGGCTGCGTTCCCATATGCAACTGTCGCCATCAATGTGGTCAATGACGGAAGGGGATAGAACGAAGAACCCGCCATTGATCATGGCTCCATCGCCCTTGGGTTTTTCCTTGAAGCTTCGAACGCGGGTGTCCTCCATGTCTAGAGCACCAAAACGGCCTGGTGGCAAGGTGGCAGTCAACGTGGCTTTCACTTTCTGGTCTCTGTGAAATGCGATCAGGGAACTGATGTCCACATCACTGACGCCATCGCCGTATGTGAAGCAGAAGGCATCTTCATCCCGAAGGTAAGGTGCCACGCGCTTGAGGCGTCCGCCCGTCATGGTGTTTTCACCTGTGTCAACGAGTGTCACTCGCCAGGGCTCAGCACTTTGCTGGTGAACCTGCATGCTGTTGTTACGCATGTCGAACGTCACATCCGACATGTGCAGAAAGTAATTGGCAAAGTATTCCTTGATGATGTAGCCCTTGTAGCCACAGCAGATGATGAAGTCGTTGATGCCATGGTGGGCATAGATCTTCATGATGTGCCACAGGATGGGTTTGCCGCCCAGTTCGACCATGGGTTTGGGTTTCAGGTGGGTTTCTTCGGAAATCCGTGTTCCGAGGCCTCCGGCAAGAATGACGGCTTTCATGCTGGCAATATCCGCTAAAAGTGATTGATTTGATCCCGCTGAATGATACCTACAGCAGATGGCGTTGCTGAAGATCTTGGCATATCCGGTCGACGACGGTTTGTACCACTCGCTCGGAGCTGAAATTTTTTGCTGACTCGCTGCAGAGGAAATTCCTAATGGCCGTCTGGTAGTCCATGTAGCGTTCATCGCTGATGGTCAATAAGTGCCGATGAACCGAAGCAGTGTCCTTGAAATGTCTGCGGTCAATGAAACAGTCCGCAGGGACATGCTCGGTGACATTGTCTGCGCCCCAGTAAACAGGAACGCAACCGTTGACCAGGCTGTCCAGCATTTTTTCAGTCACGTAGTTCGTGATGTCCCGGTTGTTTTCGTAGCAGTAGGAAAAGCGCGCACACCGCAGAACAGTCGCCTTGTCCGGAATCTCGCCACGAAAGCTGGGAAAGGCAGGAGTGCCCAACAACTTGGTCTTGAGACGAGAAAGGGTGCGTGGCAGTCGGCTGGCGAATGTATAGGCTGGCGGTGGTTTGTCCCAGCCCAGGCCATACAGCTCGAAATGATTGGGGGCATGCTGCTCGTACCACCGAATCACCTTGAGCCTTTCCAGGTACAGGTCGGTGTCAAGAATTTCCTTGAAAGCCTTGTTGGCATTGATCAGGCAACTGAAGATTTTCCGGTCTTGCGGGCCGGACAAGTCTTGCCAGCTCATGGGGTGAGGGATCAGGATCGGAACCACATTGTTGAGATGGTGCAACCTGACATCCCACGCAAAAGCAAGGTCAAAGTTAGAGCAATATTCGTTGCTGGCATTGAGTTTGTTGATGTTCGGATTTTCGAGCGCAATCAGGTATTTCGGGCGGGTGCCTTCTGTCAGTGGCCGACCTTCTAGATGAAGATCAAAGGACACGGGTCGATCCGTATTGAGATCGGCTGTGTTAAGTTCAATGCCCCGCTCCAGAAAACGTTCACGCAACAAGCGGGGCGTATAGCTGGGATTGAACCGATGGACTGTGTCTTCTAATGCAAACAGCGAATTGTTGCTGTGACCATCCGAATGGATATTGGCGTAAATCATGGGCGAGCCATTTTCTTGATGAGGGCGCGTTGAAGCAGGGCGCGCCATGTTTCGGCGCGTAGGTAGCGTTCCCACCGGTAGCGCCGCAGGAACTTTCGCGCCAATATCCAACGCGCAGGATGTGCTGTGTCGGCTGACTTGCTGATCGTCTTGTAGATGAAGCCGCAACGGTAATCTGCAAGCAGTCCAGTTCCTAGACTGTGCAGATGCTTTTTCAGATAAGCGAGAAAGCGCAGCCGATCGCGCCGGGATTCAACCAGGCCATCGTTACCACCATGAATCCTGTAGGTCATCAGTGGCTTTGCGATCCAGATGATCTTGCCAAGGGCGGCGAGGCGCAAAAGCCATGTGACGTCCGAGTACTTGCCTTCCTGAGCATTGAACTTCAGGCTGTGCACCATGTCGTGCCGGTAAACATAGCCGGGAAAAGGTGCGATGCCGGATTGATGGCGGCCGAAATAACGCGTTGCCAGATCCCGATCTGAGGCAATGACCTCGTGGATATGTCGGGACAGAAAAGAGGGTCTGGCTTCCAGCTGCCCGTTTGTTTCGATGAACGCGTTGCTGCCGATGGCGATAGCTTCAGGAAAAGCGGTGATGGCCAACCTGACTTGCTGGACGAAGTCCGCTGCCATCAGGTCATCGTCGTGAAAAAGACAGAAGTGTGTGGAAGAAACCTCGCTGATGCAGCGATTGAAGTGCTCCAGAGCCGGAAGCATGGGCTGGCGGCGGACATACTGAACTTCCGGAAAATTCTGCTGCACCATGCGTTCGACATCGTCATGGCTTGAATTGTCCGAGACGATCAAGTCATAGTTGCTATCGGTCTGTGCCAGTGCAGACAGTATGGCCAGTTTGGCATCGTCCGGACGGTTGTGACAGAGAATGTAGATGGCAAGGGATTTCATGGATCGCCTTTCAGATCCGCCCCAGCATTCGACGCAGTCTTCGACTCAGTCTTGAGCCAAAATCTCCACCTTCATTGGGCCAGTCCATGTCACGCTCCCATGCCGATTGGTAAATCACGCCACAGTAGCTTTGAGACAGTTGCTCGTTCTGGATGCCTCGACGGCGGTCCTGATCAAACTGCCAAGCATAGTGGTAGACCTTGAAAAGTGCCTGACAGGGCAGCAGGGGGACCGCTTTCCAGGCCAGCAGGGCCTCACCGTACCAGCGTGACTCGATGGGTGCCTGTGCAATCGCATCGGCAAAGCTCATGCCGCGTGGCTGCAGGTACTGGTCATCCAGGCTTTGCCAGACCTTCCGGTGCCAGACCACCGGAAAAGGACCAAAGCTGTAACGGCGCCCAGCGCGCCCAAACAGTTGCTGGACATGGGCAGCCTCACGATGAAATGCATGGATGACCCGTTCACGCTTGTGACGCATGGCGTCTTCGAGCAGATCGTGGGCCTCATCCATCATGGTGTAGGGCGTGCCATCTGCCGTCATGAAATCGTCCTGGCCGAACGAACGGATGAAAACGGCATCAGAGTCTAGGCACACATAAGCATGGGACAGTCCCAGGCGCCAGAACTCCGATTTGATGATTTGCTGGGACAGATTCCCCGGCATGGCATACACCTTGGCGGCGTCGATGCGAGGAGAGACGTCAAGGATGTCTTCGTCAGCCAGCAGATGCACATCTGCGCCAGTCAGGTGTGTTCTGAACAGGGCAAGCTCTGCCCCGGGTACCGACACATAAAAGGGGATCTTTTCAGTGTTGAACTGTTGTATGGACAGCGCCAACCGGACCAGACGCCGCAGGTCGGTGCTGTAACTTTTGCAGTAAAGCGTCAAGGGCAGCATGCGTATGGTTTTTTAATTAAGGGTTGTTCAACGCGGTTTGAAATGCTCACCAATCAGCATGGAGCCGAAGTGGCTCAGGTGATTTTCATCTTTGAAGATGCTGTGACCCAGCTGCATGACAGAGCACTTTTCCTGAGCACAGATCACTCCATTCGGATCGAACACCACCAGATCAGGAAATCTGGATTTCATGGTGGTCCAAGCCTCATTGATCATTCTTGATTTGCGCTGGTCCTGGACCTGATCAATAGTGCAGTTCTTGGGGGTGGCTCGACCCAGTGGCAGGGTGCCCGCACACAGCCGCGGGTCAAAGCCTGGCTCCACCACGGGCAGGAATGCATAGACTTTCTTGCCCGAGCGGCTGAACAGCGCCACGGTTCGCTCCATGGCCTTGAGGAATTCGCTGTAGTCGTCCGGGCTGGTCTGGTTGCCGATGTAGCGGCCCCTGAACACCAGAACCACTGACCGGACGTCTTTCATCTGGGCAGCCGAAGTCAGTATTTGATCGACATGTGGCTGGCATTCATAGCGGTTGTTAGGGCTGGTGTAGCCGAGGAAGGGCACGCAGGCGCCCCGTCCGGTCACTTTCAGATTCTGGTCAATGCGTGCAAAAGCATCGGCCAGTCCCCAGAAGGCATGTACTGCGTGGCTGTCCCCGATCAGCAGTGCGGTCTGCGGCTGGTCATGGCGTGCCACAAGGCAGATCTGGCGCTTGGGGTGGTCGGGAAAGATGAACGGCAGATCGCAGGTCCCTTCCTTGATCAGACCTCGGTCTTCGAAGTCGGTGAAATCCTCGCGGACTTGCTCGCTCATGGCGATAATTTTCTTGTGCCTGCTTCTCTCCAGCCCGTCTTTCTGAAACACATGTCCTGAAACGATTGCAGCCAAGATGGACAAAATGATCAGTACGGAAATGACCAGCCGACGCGACAGGCGTTTGGCGGGCCTTTCAATGAGTTTGTATGTTGCATAGGCCAGCGCAATGCTGCAAAGCATGACGATCGCACGGGCAAAGGCTGGCGGTTCGTCTGCGTGAACGATCCTGCTGAAACTCAACAGGGGCCAGTGCCATATATAAAGCGGATAGCTGATCAGTCCTGTCCATACGGCTGGCCTGGAGCTCAAAAATTGGTAGACCCGGGACGGCGTCTTTGCCTGTGCGTGGTCAATCAGAATGGCACACGACAAAACCGGAATGAGGGCCAGGGGCCCGGGGAAGGGGTAGGTCGATTGAAATGAGAATACGGCTGTTGCCAGCATCACTAAAGCCAGCGCCGGAAGCCATGAGGTGTAGGCTTTGTGGCTGTATTCGGTGGGTGTTCTTCTGAAGGCAAGAATGGCACCTGCGAGCAGTTCCCATGCACGCGAAAGAGGGGAGTAGAACGCTTGTCCTCGGTCATTGAACACAGCCCACGCGGACAAAGCGAAAGAGACCATGGTCAGTATCCAGATGATCTGGATGTTTCTTTTGCCCGAACGTTGAAGTACGAGCAGGACTAGGGGCCATGCAATGTAGAACTGCTCTTCAATCCCCAGTGACCAAAGATTGAGAAGTGGTTTGAGCTCGGCCGCCTTGTCGAAATAGCCAGTCTCCTGCCACAGTACAAGGTTGGAGACGAACCCAAGGCCGCCGAGCGCATGTTTGGCCAGTGACTTGTATTCTTCGGCAATGAGAAGAAACCATCCTGCCAGCAGGCAGGCGATGATGACAAGCGTCAGCGCTGGCAATATTCGAATGATCCGGCGAGCGTAAAAACCCCGGATGCTGAAGTCACCGTTGTTCTGTTCCTTGACGAGGATGCTGGTAATGAGGTATCCGGATATGACGAAGAAGACGTCTACGCCGATGAAACCGCCCGGAAAGACAGATGGAAAGGCGTGATAGCCAAGCACTGCCAGAATGGCCAAGGCCCTCAGGCCATCGATTTCAGCACGGTACGGTATGGACATCTTGTGTCACTGCGCGATGAATTGTTGTGCCCAGCCGATCAGTTGCTGCGTGGACGCCTGTGTGGTGTAGGGGCTGACGTGTCCTGAATCAGGCAGTCCCTGTGTCCGCCATTGTTTCCAGAGCGAAACGATGTGGTCAGCCAGTTCGGGTGCTGCATTCTGGCTGTTGCCGCCTTTGCGCAGGCTGCTCTCGGCCACCAGGTGGCCTTGCCCGCGCATGATTTCTGCCATTTGCGGGTTGTCGTGCACGGTGGCCATGATGGGGCGCTGCATCCAGAGGTATTCGTAGAGTTTGGAG
>Ga0256305_1000031_pt1 | contig 17609 bp, 5 predicted proteins | sample ColtaT_24_FD_189997 | JGI IMG/M metagenome (GOLD analysis project Ga0256305, IMG submission 189997) | Metatranscriptome of freshwater microbial communities from Columbia River, Oregon, United States - Colum_Yuk_RepB_8d (Metagenome... | ecosystem: Environmental > Aquatic > Freshwater > River... | reverse complement strand
TTCATGATTTCCTAAACAAATAAACCGGGTGCGGATCCGGTTTATTTTTTTTCACACCTTTAAACCCGGATTCCGCATTAGAGAAATTGTAATAACTTTTGAGGCGATAATTTCTAACGCGTAGTATTAGAAAATATGAGCCTATGAATTTTGATATAGCCTTTACTGGCAAAGAGATTACGCCATGGGGCGGAATGGTGTTTTTGAAGCAGTTTTTGGACAAAATAGGCTTCCGCAGGCAAGTTGAATTGTGTTCATCATTGCCTTCGCAAGGTTCAAACCGAGGGCATGACGTGGCCACCCTTTTAGAGGCATTTACCACGAGTATCTGGTGTGGAGCGAATCGCTTCTTGCATACTGAGGTTACTCGCAGTGATGACGCTCTTCGCAAAATCTTTGGCTGGAAAGCCGTTCCTGGTCAGGATGCCTACAAGCGTTTTTTCAATAAGTTCAATCAAGCGACCAATGCGCGGGTGAATCAACATTTTTACTCGTGGATGTTAAGCAACATTCAATTTAATCATTTCACGCTAGATTTTGATTCAAGCATCATTACTCGATATGGCCATCAGGATGGTGCAAAGCGGGGTTATAATCCTAATAAGCGCGGGCGCGTATCTCATCACCCGTTGATTGCCTTTGTCAACGATGTTCGATTAGTAGCTAATATGTGGTTGCGCAGTGGAGACAGTTCATCAGCGAATAACTTTTTGCCATTCTTAGAAGATACTCTATCAAAATGCGGTGGAAAAAAAGTTGGCTTGATTAGATTGGATAGCGGCTTCTTTCAACAAAGTATACTAGACTGCCTTGAACAAAAGCAATTGAATTATGTGGTAGCAGCAAGATTTAATCAGCCCATACAACGTTTCATTGGGGATCAAAAAGGCTGGCTATATCTCGACGAAGGAATTGAAATCTGTGAACAAGAATACAAGGCAAAAACCTGGGAAAAATCAAGGAGAATGGTTATCGTAAGGCAGAAAGTCAAGGAGCGCCCAAAAGCCACAGGAAGGACTCTTAGCCTATTTGCAGATGATGAAATCTATCGTAGTTATAGGTACTCAGCTTACATTACAAATCTGCAAATGTCATGCGCCGAAGTATGGCGTTTATACCGAGGGCGCGGAGATGCAGAAAATCGCATCAAGGAACTGAAATACGATTTTGGATTTGATAGCTTCAATCTTAAGGACTTCTACGCGACCGAGGCCGCGCTCTCTTTTGTGATGATTTCCTATAATCTGATGTCGATTTTCAGAATGTTCGTATTACAAGAAAAGACACAGCGCACACTGACAACGCTTCGTTATCGGGTATTCTCTATTGGTGCTTATTTCACTAGAGTCAAAAATCATTTGGTGCTCAATATTGCTCTACATAAAAAACGACGAAAATGGTTCAAGGGGTTGTGGGATTACGACATTAATTTCCCAGCTCAGTTTTCTAACGCGTAATCTGGGTTGAATATTTTTTGTGCTCATGACTAACGCACTTCAATTAAATATCGAGTCAATCAATTCCCGAATGTTTCGGAATGATGCACACAACCCATATCCCTAATTGAAACACCTCAATGCATTGCTACAGGGTATTCGCATGGGGTGAAATCTGAAATGAATCCAGTGGTATACCCACGACCCGATGTGCCTTCCTCAGGAGCTGCCTAACGCTGCAGATTGTATTGCGACTCTCGGCTTATTTGATTTTCTTCCCGTTAACGATAAATTCAGTACGTCGGTTTTCTTCGTGTTTCGCCTCAGTACATTTTACACCGTCTTTGCATTCGTTGAGAAGCTCTCTTTCACCGAAACCTTTGGAAGTAATGATAGCCCTGGGAACACCTTTCTTTACGAGATATTCTGTAACGGCTTTGGCCCGCTTTTCAGAGAGCTGGTCATTGTATTCCAAACTTCCCCTACAATCCGTATGACTGCGCATCTCAAATTTCAGATTGTCATTTTCACGGAACAACTTGACCAATTCATCAAGGAATGGGTATGCATCTTTGCGAATCTGCCATTTGTTAAAGTCCCAATGAATATCAGGCATCGGATAGACTCCCTTGTTTTTGTCACCCTTGTCTTTGCCATTATCTTGTGTGGCATCGGTCACATATACCTCGGCGAGTTTGAAGTTCTTTACAATCGGATTCTCAACGTTTCGGGTATCAATATTTTCGTTGAGGGCGAAGTAGCCATCGAGCTCAGTGACGATTTGATAGTCTTTTCCACGAATCAGTTCACTCTGAAATCGTCCGTCACCATCGGTGAGAACCATTTGCTCTGTACCGTCGGTAAGATTTTTAATGAATACTTTCACACCTCCCAGCGGAAGATTGCTGTCTTTGCCGGAGATAGATCCCATGAGGGTTACCTTGCTGTCATCGTAAGAGAAAGAGAAAATTTTATCAGCGCCCATTCGGTCGCTCGATAGAAATCCGCTCTTTCCATCCCCATTCCAAACCATACCAAAATCATCAAAAGGAGTGTTGACAGGATAACTTTGGTGTACAGGTTTTTCCCAAACCCCATTTCTTAGATAGGAATACAAAATATCGATTCCTCCCAGGCACTGGTGTCCGTCACTCGAGAAGTAAATCTGGTCAGCAGCCCGCACCACAGGAAAAATTTCGTTGCCTGTGGTATTCACATTTTTGCCAAGATTCACAGGATTTCCCCATGAGCCGTCTTGAAATTTGCTTGACCACAAATCCATTCCACCATAAGTGCCGTTCATGTCACTGGCGAAGTACAACACAAGACCATCCTTTGAAAAGGAAGGATGTGCATACATATGAGAAGGATTGCAGAAAGGAATAACAGTGGGACTAGACCATTTCCCATCGGCACCTTTTGTACATGAATACAACTGAGTCGTGCTGATGGGGATGTCGTTTTTACCCATTTTTCCGGCATCAAGCTGAAAGCTTCGGGTAAATATCATCGTGGTACCTGTCGGTGAAATTGCAGCGCAAGCATCATGATAAACTCCGTTGACTTCTGCAATAGGCTCCGGTGCACTCCAGCTGGCGCCTTCACGCTTGCTGAAGTATAAATTGTTATAGGTTAGACCGTTGTATGGATCCATTTCACCATCACCGGAGGGGCTTGTAAAAATCAGTCCGCCATTGTAGGGTGCCGAACTGAAGTAAGGGCCACCTATGGGAATATTCAACATTTCAATCACATAGTAGGTAGAGTCGTCTTTCAATTTCTCGATAGACCTGCAGCTTTCGAGCAACCCGCTCGCCTGAGTATTTTGGGGGTTTCTGGAGAGAACCCCTTCCAGCAAAGGAATTGCCTCGGAATATCGTTGAGCACCCATCAATGCTTTCGCCCGATTGATGCGGTCTCCGTCTGTGATGTCCGGTGAGGTCGACGCCAGCTCGAAATTGGAAACAGCACCTTGGAAATTGTTTACCTTGAGATAGCTGTTGGCCAACATCATGCGGGCTGAGGCATCCTCCTTTTTTGCCAATCCTGTATTGAAATAACTGATGGCATCCTGATAACGATATCCTTCATAGGCCTGCTTGCCATTCTTCAAGTACATTGTGGGTGTACAACCCGCCAGCAGAAGCAATCCGGCAAAGACTTTATAGAAACTTTTTCTCATAGTGTAATTAACTTTTGAATTGATCAGAAATACCTGGGGGATCTTGTTTTCATCACGACCTCACTGCCAAAATCGTAGCCCAACATAACCTCGTGGGAGTTGTTGCTGTACTTGGCAATATCAGATAAGGTGTAATCGAAGGCATAACCAATTCTTAGTTCAGGAGTGACGTTCCATTCAAGCATTGCAACCATTGCATCCTCGGAGCGATAACCTGCCCCCACCCAGAATTTTTTGAGGAACAATAAATTACAGTTGAGATCCACTTGCGGACTCGCTCCGTCCTGAATTTTTACTAAGAAACTGGGCTTAATGGCAAATTCAGCATTGGGAGAAATGACCACACCACCATTGGCATACATGTGGGTTCTATAAAATGAGTTAACCCCTGTATTGGTGTAGGATATCTTGTCATCCACACTCAGAATATTGGGAGCTGAGAGCCCCAAATACCATTTATTCGTGTAATAGTAGAGACCAGCCCCCACGCGAGGAACCAAATCGCCTTTCAAATTATTGGCATACACGGGGTCTGAATCTTCTCTGATTGCGGCCTCATTGAGATTGGCAGTATATCTAGACATTCCGAGGCGCAATCCCATTCTCAAATATCCCTTACCGAGGGATACCCTTGAGGAGACATTCAATCCAAGATCCTGTGTATTGGTAAGCCCGATGTTATCATTGGTGAATGTGAATCCTACACCCATAAGTCCTTTGAATACTGAACCATCAGCACATACAGTTTGAACTTTTGGCGCGCCTTCCATCTTTACCCATTGACTGCGGTGCAAAACACTTGCACTCCAATAGGGATGTGAGCCTGAGTATGCAGGATTGATAAGCAGCCCATTGAACATGTACTGACTGATCATGACCTCTTGTTGCGACAAGCCTTTTAGACCCAGCAACAGCATCATTGGTAAAATATATTTTTTCATGGTTTTCATGCTTTAATCCGATTTTTTTATTCTCTGCGTAAGTCAACGTATGTACTGAATTCTTTCTGACATCCTTCGTAAACAATAAAGTAAGTGCCATCAGAAAGCAGAGAGCCATCGCTGTGCTGTCCAAACCAATCGTCCTGATAGTCTTTCTTCTCAAAAACAAGACTACCCCAGCGATTGAATACTTTGAAGATGCTTCCGGAGCAGGCCCATGATCCATCAATGATGTACACGTCATTGATACCATCACCATTGGGTGACAGAGCAGTGTATACCTCGAGTTTGAAGGGTTCTGTTAGGGTAATAAGGGTATCGACTTTACATCCGTTGCTGTCTTGTACCGTAAGGTTGTATTCTCCCGCGGCAAGCTGTTGCAATGAGCTGACGGAGTCGCCTGCAATAGCAGGATTCCAGATATACGCGTAGCCTCCAACGCCACCGGTGGCAGTTACATCAATAGTTCCATCACCTGATTCAAAGAGCGACAAATTGTAGTCGCCATATTGGCTCACGGTAACTTGAAGTGAAATGGCTGTGGGGATTTCAACAATGAAATCAGTGCTGTCAACACAGCCGTCGGCACTTGTCACAACCACCTGGTAATTTCCGGCTGAGAGGCTGGAGATGTTTTCACCGGTGGTAAGCAATGTGTCGCTGGCATCAAACCATTGGGTAATGATTGGCGCTAAGCCGCCTGTTACCGTAACACTGCCCGAACCATCTGTGAGGTTGACACATGAAATGTTCGAAATATTTGTTTCCACGCTCATTCCCACGCTGGAGCTCACGTCGATCGTGCGCTCAATGATGCAATTTGCCTCATCTGAGATACTCAAGGTATAGCTGCCCGAGCACAAGTCTGCCTGATCTTCCGCGCCCGAACCGTTAGACCAAGAGAAGGTAAGAACACCGGTACCTCCGTTGGTTTCAATATCGATTCCTCCGTTACAATTGTTGCACGTGGTGGGTGTAACGGTAGATATTACCTCAATGGCCTCTGTGGGGTTTGTAGTAATACAGTTCTGATTTACACAGCCGTTGGCATCAGTAACCGAAATGCAGAATTCACTCTGGCCAACGACCGAAATACAGGATGTGGTATCTAATGTATTCCATTCGTAACTGAATGGTCCGTTAACACTTTGAATGAATGCACACAAATCGGCATACCCTTCGTCACAATTGTAATTGGCTTCAATCAGGATGGCATCTGATTCGGGCTCTGTGATTGAGAAATCGAAAGATGCCTCGCAATTATATGAATTGGTTACCGTCAATGTGTAATCACCTGAGCAAAGTCCGCTGATGTTTGCCTCGGAGGATGCAAATTCATCCGCTCCTGCCCATGAATAAACAAATCCTGTATCCGATGGGGTTATCTCGATAGAACCTTCGCAAACATCAAAGCAGATATTGTTTACAACAGTAGTTGGTGCAATGGATATTTCTGGTGTAGAAAGAATCAAAATGGGCTCGCTGGTGTACGTGCAATAGTTGGCATCGATAATCAGCACCTGATAGAGGCCCGCGCTGAGGTCAATTTGATCCTCGTCAAACTCTGTCGAGTTCGCATTGCTTTGCCAAGAGTAGAAGTAAGGTTCCATTCCCCCTGTTACGGAAATATCAATCGCTCCATCACTTGCGCCGGGGCAACTTACCGCATACCCAAAGTAATCTGTGGTGATGAATTCAAAGCCAATGGAAGTGTCGGGCTGAGTAATTTCATACGGGAAGTTTTCTGAACATCCGATGACATCTGATACCTCTACATTGTATACTCCAGCGGATAAGCTGAATATGTCTTGTGAATTCGCAAGGGTGTCTCCACTGGCGTTTGTCCATATATAACCCAGTGGACCCGCTCCTGAAACGGGTGTTAGATTAATTGCACCGTTGTTGTCGCCATAACACTGAAGTGAATAAGTCTGGCCGATTACCTGAACAATATCGTCAAGGATTACATCGATGGGGGTAGGGCCTTGAATTTCGAAAGTTTCTTCATCATTGCAGCCATTCGCGTCTGATAAAACAAGGATGTGTTCTCCCAGGCATAAGTTGTTCAAAGTAAATTGTAACGAATCTCCGTTGAGGTCAATATTCAGCGTATCACCGTCAAGGGTTAGCGTACGAACGCCTGTTCCGCCGTTGATTTCTAAATAGGCTGAGGCGTCGCATATGTTGAAACAGCTCACATCGGATTGCACAACCACGAAATCTATCTCAGGAGCGCTGAATTCGATCAGCTCGTATTCAAACGTTTCCTGACAATTATTGGCGTCAGTCACAGTAAGTGTGTATAGCTCCGGATTCAGACCACAGAGGGTGTCGGCATCTGGGCTATTGTTGCCTATTCCCCCGGTCCACTCGTAACTAATGTAATTACCACTGCCACCGGAGATGCCCGGTATGATGCATCCGCTGAGGTTGTTACAGTCTACCGCAGTGGTGGTTCCTGGAGAAGTGAGCGGGTCGGGTTCAGTGAGGTTTACACAAGTGGTCACAAAGCAACCATTCACGTCGGTAACGGTAAGGGATAATGTACCTGCCGGAATATTATTGATGAATGAGGTATTCGCAGGATTGCCATAATCTGCAGGGTCGAACGATGAGCCTGCGCAATTTGGTGATGCCTCGCCCGTCCAGTCATATGAATAGAGGAATGGGGCAAATTGGTTCGCGTCCGGCGTTCCACCTATTACAAAAGCCGACAATGATCCATCATTGGCTCCGTTGCAGCCTATATTGAAGCCTCCATCGTATAAGGAAGGAATAATCGATACGATTTCAATTGCAACAGGCGCATTCAAATTGATTGTTTTTGAGGCCACACAGCCAAGAACGGTATCCGTGACTTCGACGGTATAAGTACATGCAAATAACTGTGATATGTTTGGATTGGTAGGATTGTTGATTGGACAATCACCATCTGCGGTCCAGGAATATGTGTAGAATCCGGATCCATTGCTAACCTCAATATTTATGGCACCATCTTCAGATCCAACGCACAGAGGTCGGTCAACAAGGGTGGTATCTATAAAGAGACCGGCAGGATCGATCAAGGGTATAACCATTGTTTCAGAGCAGTTTCCTGCGGCGGCGGTGACGAAGTATAAGCCTGAGCAAAGACTATCTGCACTCGAAGTCTCGTTGAAAGAGTTACTGTCAGAACTTTCGTAACGCCATTCGTAAGTGAATGGAGGAAGAACAACGGTTGAATCGATGAGTGAGGCGAATACCTCAATAGATCCATTGCAGACTCCTTCGCAAAGTGGGTTAATTTGATTAAATGATGTAACGAATTGATCGTTGGCAGCTACCGATACAAAGAATGTGTCAGGGCAGTCTTGTGCGTCGAAAACATAAAGTGTGTAAATACCACTATTCAACCCTGTAAGATCTTCTTCACTCGAGGTAAATCCATCTGGGCCGTTCCATTCATAAGTATACCCTCCTGCATGACCTCCAGTGGTCTCCGAGATTTCAATTGCGCCTAGCCCAAAATCTCCACCGCCACAAGCATTATTGGTTATCAGCGAAGTAATTTCCATTGGTTCAGGTTGAAGCAGGTTGAAAATGATTTCTTCGGATATGCAACCTAGAGAGTCGAAGGCGTAGTATGAGTAGTTACCTGCGGGTGCCCCCGATAAGGTTTCACTTGTACTATATACGATATCGTCATCGTTGTTGATCCATTGATAAGTATAAGGTGGTGTACCTCCGGAAGCCACAGCCGTCGCGCCACCGTCGAGAGATCCGTTACAAGTTACATTAAAGTCGCCCGGGTAAATGGTAACATCAGTGAGTATGGTAGAGATGGGCGCAATAGGTTCGCTAATGATTATCTCTACACTGGCAGAGTTGACACAGCCATTTCGGTCAATTACGTTTACACTGTAATTACCGCCGTCGAGATTCAAAGCTACAGGACCTTGAACGGCCGGGTCATGACTCCATATGTATGTATACGGCTGACATCCTCCGGTGGCTAGCACCGTGGCTTCACCGGTTTCAACTCCATTGCACAACAAGTCGACTTGACCCACTGCATTCAGTGTTACGAAATCCGGCTGCGTAAGTGTGTAGCTATTGCTGTATGAACATCCTTCGGCATCAGTAACCAGCACGTTGTAGGTACCGATAAACAGGCCGCCAATACTGTCTGTACTTGCAGAAAATCCATTGGTTCCGGTCCAAACCACATTGTATGGCTCAACTCCGCCTGTGATGTCCAAAGCCACATGACCATCGCTTAATCCAAAACAACTGATCTGATTACATGAATAGTCTGAAGTGGATGAAACTACATTGAAAAGATTCTCTTCAACTACGTCAATACAGTCCTCTGCAAAGCAGCCCGTGTTATCAGTAACCGAGATGCAATAAGTTCCTGCGAGCACATTGATGAGATTCGCCTGATTAGATGTGAAGTCTTGAGGACCTGTCCACTCAATGGTTACCGGTGCCTCACTGCCAATAATGGTTGTTACTTGGCCGGTGTTGGCGTCATCACATGTAATGGTATTGGAGAAGAGCACTATTTCGATTGGTGAAATATCGCTGACACCTACCTCAGCATCTCCCGTAAATGAACATCCTGAAGCATCCTGAACGGTGAGGGTATATACTCCCGCGTCGAGATTACTGATGCTGAGATTACCTGTTGAGGAGTATCCCGCAGGACCGGTCCATGAAATATCAATAGGACTGATACCACCGTTGAGCGTTGCGATGATACCTCCAGTACTGCTGTTTACACAGTTGGCGGGATCTACCAAAAAGTTAGCGGCAAGAGGTGATATAGCTGAAATTTCAATGCTGTCGCAAGCGTTGGACTGACAGCCATTTCCGTCAACAATACTTACACAATAGGTTCCAACCTCTAAATCTTCAATTACTGCTTCGGTCGAAGAAAAGTCATTTACACCTGACCAAGAAATACTAACCGGCTCAACGGCTCCGTCAAATGTGACCGTCATTGTGCCTGAAGAGCTACCTGCACAGAATGCGTCTGTGGATGAAATGGCAGCAGTAAAGTTCGATGCAGAGGTTTGACCCACGATACTGCAAGTAGTATCGGAGCTGCATCCATTCCCATCGGTAACGATCACACAATATTCACCGGGAATGAGATTGATAATATCCTCATTGGTGCTGTTGAACGCATTCGGACCGGCCCACTGAACAGCGTATCCTGAAGAAGCTCCCACCACAGTTAAGTCAATTGATCCGTTATCTCCTCCCGCACATACCGATGCGTTTGAAGGATCTGCAAATGCGAATATGAACTGCTCTTCATTTACTAGAACTTCGGCGCATACCTCAGCAGCAAAACAACCTACAGCATCGCGCACTATCAGACAGTAGTCTCCGGCGTCAAGAGCTGATAAGTCTTCTTGCAGGCTCGTGAATCCGTTGGGTCCTGACCATAAGAAATTAAATGGAGCATTTGCACCCGTTACATCGGCCGCAATACTGCCTGATGAACTGTTTGCACAAGCTGCAGATGATGCGGTAAGCAAAGCAGAAACGACAGGTGAAGTGAGTAAGGTGATGTTGATGGTGGTGTCGAATGAGCAACCCGCCGCGTCTGAGACGCTAAGGTTGTATGCTCCTGCCAACAAATCTGTAATACTATCATTGTTCGAAAAGAAGTCGGTGCCACTCCAGAAATAATCTATGTTTCCTTCAGCACCAGTAACAGACGCAATGGCAGAGCCAGAGGCAGACTCAGGACATTGTTGCGGTACTACAGTAATAGTTACCTCCAAGCCATTGCCGCTTGCATTCAAAATCTGACAAACCTCTTCGGAAGAGCACCCGTTTTGGTCAGTCGCTGTGACACAATAGGTTCCCGCTCCGATATTTTCCAGAGAAGCGGAAGTGCCAATAATATTCCCCAGTTCAGTCCATTCAAAAGTATAGTTGCCTGAAGCGTTGATGAGGGTGGCTGTGATTGAGCCATCTTCCGAAGTCGCACAAGACGGCGCAATGGGGAATGTAGTTACCTCAATAGGGGTGGAATTGGAAGTAACTTCCGCACAAGCATCCGATTCCGCACAACCGCGCGAGTCGACAAGGGTGAGGCAGTATTCTCCCGCAACAAGAGAGTTGATGTCGCTCGATGAGGATTCGAAACCGTTCGGACCTGACCATGAGGTTATGAGCAAAGGAATTTCTGCCGCAGGCGCGACGAAAGTGAGACTTCCATTGCCGGCCCCTTCGCATGTTTCAGGCACTGAAGTGAATTGAATTCCGAACGGAGCAGGTTGTTGATCAATGATGTCTTCACATTGTTCGAGAACACATCCGTTGGCATCAGTGACTTCCACGCAATAGGTTCCCACGCCAAGGTTTGTGATAGTAGAACCCGAACCGATGGCAATAGAGTTTGCATCAGACCATAACGCGGTTATAGGTTGAGCAGCGCCATTAACCTCTAGATTGAGCGTCCCATTATCGGAGCACACTCGGTCTTCTTTCAAAATTGAAATCTGGAAGGGTAAGGTGGAAGACAAATTCACATCGGCACAATTGCTTCCTGTACATCCCGACGGATCAATAACACTTACGCAGTAATCTTCGCCTTGAGCAAGATTCGTTATAGGATTTCCAGTGTTGAAATAACCATTGGGTCCTTGCCAAATGAAATCATATTGACTCGCAGGCCCATCAACAGAGGCGGTGATTGAACCATTGTTGGCTCCATTACATGAAACGTCGGTGACTGTGAGTGTCACATTAAACGAGCTGTCCTGAGACACCTCAATGGTTTCACAAGCATTCTCCTGACAGCCCCTGGAGTCGATTACAACAAAGCAATACTCTCCGGCAATCGCATTGGTTACGGACGGACCTGCACCGACAATACCCAAGGGACTTGTCCAGCTAATGGTAAGAGGAGTGCTTGCGCCGGGTGCAGAAATACTCACAGACCCATCCTCAGATTGTGCGCATGTAGTAGGGGTAGATGTGAATGAAATGTTGAAAGGAGATGCGGGCAATTCATCCACGACAACGATGGAGTCGGCTGTGCAGCCCAATCCATCGGTAACGGTGATTTGGTAAGCGCCTGCCGAAAGATTGGATAGGTCTTCACTGGAACTGAAGAAGTTGTTTCCTGTCCAGGATATCACCGGTGAAGTTGAGCCCGAAATGGTAGTGAGTATTTGTCCATTATCTCCGCACTGAGCAGGGATGACAGCAAAAGTTAAGGCGATATCACCATCTCCGCTTCCTATAGTAACACACGAGTCCGCAGAACAGCCGTTTGAATTGGAATTGGCTGTTACACAATACTCACCGACCGCTAGGTTAAATATATCTGCTCCAATATTCAATATACCATTAGGATACTGCCAGCTATACGAGTAATTACCGGATGGTGATGCATTGACTGAAATGGATCCATCATCTGACCCAGGACAGGACAAGTCTGTTAAGGTGAAATTCAATGTGGTTCCGGAGGTGAAATCTATTCCAACGGTATCACAAGCACTGGATTGACAACCTGACGGATCGGTGGCGATAACGCAATATACTCCTTCTGAAATATTGGAGAGTGAGGCATTATTCCCCACGAGTATAGAATCACTGAACCATTCGAACGAAAGTGCCAAATTGTTGGTAGATGCATTGGCTGAGATAGAACCGCTTGAAGGTCCGGAGCAATTGACATCACTCACCGTGATATTCAAATTGAAATCACCCTGCCCTGATGTTTCAACCGTATCACAAGCCTCAGCAAGGCATCCGAGTTCATCTACAATTTCAACGCAATAGACTCCATTTGCAATCGCCGTAAGATTTAGCGTGTTGCTGGTGAAGTTTTGAGGTCCTGTCCAAAGAATTGACGTATTCCCTGTGTTTCCCGAGATTGTCCCATCGATTGCTCCATCTTCTGATCCAATACAAGAGGCATCAGAAACCGAAGTGTTTATGGCAATGACATTCGAGTTGATGGATTCCAGCGTGTCGCAAGCATTCGCTTGGCATCCATCCGCATCGGTAACATTCAAGCAATAAATACCAGAGATGATCGAGCTCAAATTTGCCGCATTGGATTGGAAATTATCAGGACCCTGCCAGCTAAAGGTAAGCGGGGTGCTGCCGCCGTTGACAGTGACATTAATTTGACCGTCTTCGCTGCGCTCACAGAAGCCTGGGAGATTCGTAAAATCAATTGAGATGGTCGATTCTGAGGGCTCTGTGACCGTAGAGCAACTTTCAACAAAACATCCTAAAGCGTCTGTTGCGGTGATGCAATATTCTCCAGCTTGAAGCGAGCCAAGTGAAGCGGTATTGGTGTCAACAGCAAAACCATTGGGACCAGACCAGGCGAAGGTCACATCGCCATTTGCACCGCTCAGCAAGCCTGAGATAGTTCCAGAGTTGCTGCCTTGACAGAAAGTTGCTGAAGGGGTTAATTGTAGTGTCAGGTTTTGATCGTTTGAATTGTTTACCGTGGCACATTCCTCCGAGGAACAATTATTTGCGTCAGTAATTTCCACACAATATTCACCCGCAGGAACATTGTTCAACTCAAGAGTTTGACTAAGTTCATTACCTGTGTTTCCCGTCCATGAGTAGGACACAATAGGCGCTGAAAGATTGGCCTGAAGGACTTGCAGACTTCCATCAGCCACAAGCAGACAACTGCTCGGAGTTGAGGTCAGTTGAATTGTCGGATTAAAAGGGGATACAGTCACAAAGATTGAATTTTCCGCCTCACAGCCATTCACGTCTACAATATTTAATGTATAGAGACCAGACGCCAGATCTGAAATAGTTGAGTCGCTGGATATAGGGGTATTAGCAAAAGTCCATTCGATACTCGCAATACTGCCCGCGTTGGAGACAGAATTTAACGTCAATGAACCATTATCAGCTCCTGGACAGCTCAAATTGGTTACGGTAATATCAAAAATGGGGTTGATTTGGGTATTGGGGATTAAGGCCTGATCAGCGGAATACTGACATCCGAGTGCATCGGTGACAACCAAAGTATAGTTACCGCCAATGAGCCCACTCACCGAACTACTTGTTGCGGGAGAACCAAGGTTACCGCCTGTCCAACTGTAAGTTAAAGCTCCTGTTGCGCCGGTTACAACCACGGAGATACTACCGGAATTGCTACCTAGGCAGGATGGTGCAATAGTGGTAAAATCGAAGTTTACATCTGAGCCATTACCTGCCGTTACGTTTATGCATTGTTCTGCGCTGCAATTATTTTGATCAGTAATTTCAACACAGTAGTTGCCAGTTGCTAAGTTTCCAATGGTTTCACCAGTTCCGATGAAATTTGCTCCTGACGTCCAGACATAGGTGAGTTCAGTAGAACTGAAACCATTAGCTTCAGCAGTTGCAGTGCCATCTGCGCTGAGTACACAGCTTGTAGGAACTGAAGTTAAAGAAATGCTCGGGTTGAAAGGATTGGCAAGGACAAATACACAGGAGTCATCGGTGCAATTGTTGTTGTCTGTTACAGTAAGACAATATTGCCCTGGCTGGAGATTCGCGATGGTATTGCTTTGTGAGCTCAAGCCGTTGGGCCCTGTCCATGAGAAACTCTGTGCTCCTGGTACCGTTGCTGCAATCGAGCCATTGTTAATGCCAGGACAACTGCTATTCTCAATGACAAAAGAAAATGGAATGTTGATATCTGTATTCGGTATCAAGTTGGTGCACTCCGAGTATACGCAACCGATATTATCAGTGATCTCCACGCAATACTGACCGGCCAGCAAGCCGGTGACAGGATTATTGGCACCTGCGAAAGTGCCATTCGCCTCTGTCCATGTAAAAGTGACTGGTGTAGTCCCAACGACATTGGCAAGTAAAGCCCCTGAGTTACTCTGAGCACAGGCAGGAGGGGTAGGCAGGAAGTCGATGGATACGCTGGCTCCGTTACCCTGAAGAATATTGCCGCAACCTTGAGCGCTGCATCCGTTGGAAGATAAGGCCGTAACGCAATACTGACCTGGTAATTGACTTGATATAGTGTTCGAGTTTCCTGTAATAGAACCCGCAGAGCCTGACCACAAATATGTTATGGTTCCTGCACCTAATCCCGTTACAGTGGCTGAAATAGAGCCATCGGAACTGGTAGCACAGGTGGTTGGAACAGAGGTAAATTGAATTTCAGGGTTGAATGGGTCGTTGGTGATAATTGCACAATTGTTCGCGGTACACCCCACAGCGTCTGTTATGGTTAAGCAATATTGTCCATTGGCAATATTGACAATATCCTCGGTCGATGCATTGAATCCATTCGGACCACTCCACGAGAAATTTTGTATCGGCGTGTTGGCACCAATTATGGTAGCGTTGAGGGCACCGTTGGTCGCATTGGGGCAGGTTGTATTCGTTTCCGCAAGGTTGATCACGGCATTGGAACTTGGAAAGGGAACTAAACTCGTTTGAGACTGATAGGTGCATCCAAAACCATCCGTCACAGTGAGAAAATATTGACCTCCCGTCAGACCGCTGATATTCTGCTGACTGCTGCTGTAGCCATTAGGTCCGCTCCATGCGAATGTAAGCGAACCTGAGAGGCCTGTAATTGAGACGTTAAGACCACCATTAGAGGCGGTAGGACAACTTGGCCTTGGACTGGGAGTAAATGTGAAATTCGGTTGAGCGGGCGCACTGATCTCCACGAAATCACAAACTTGTGTTTGGCAACCTGTGGCGTCAGCAAATTGTAAACAGTATTGGCCAACTTCGAGAGCAGTGATGTTAGGTGAAGCGGCCGTGAAGCCATTGGGTCCGCTCCAAGCAAAGGTCAAAGGGTTATCAGCCCCACTCACGTTTGATTGTATGCTTCCGCTTGCGCTGCCTATGCATGCGGCATCCGTAACATTGAGTGAGAGTGAATAAGGTGGTGTGGGATTGATTGATACTTGAGTACATGCGACACCTTGACAATCGTTTCCGTCTGTTGCTGTTAAACAATATTGTCCTGGCAACACATTGCTGTTCACGGCTAAAGTACTGTTGAATGAATTCGGCCCTGCCCATTGGTAAGTGACGGGCGGCTGTCCGTCTGTGCTTGCCACCGCTACTGAACCCGTCGCGCTTCCAGCACACAATGCGGGAGTTGATGTGAGTAGGACTTCTATTTCTTGCGGACGAATGGTGATGGAATCAGTCGAAACGCAATTGCCCGCTGTGACTGTGACAATATATGTTTCAGCACCGTTCGGGCAAACGGTATTGTTAGGAGAAAATGGATTCGGAACATTTTGGCTCCAAGTAAAAGATCCTAATGAAGCGGCTTCGCTGATCAACTCAAGATTCACACATTCACCCAGACAAATCGCCGCTGAATCAGGCAATAAGTCGATGTCTAAACGATCGTTAATAAAGAAATTTATACTATCTAGCAGGACCGGCCCGGAGCAAACAGGGTCTGCCAGATAAATTGTGAAGAATTCCTGGCCTTCCGCAATACCGTCATCAGGCGCAGTCACGTTAATGGTAACTGAGGTTTGATTTGCGGGAATGCTGATGGTCTGGGGAGTGAGAGGTGGAACGTTTCCAATCGATGGTATAAAGTCAACACCATTTGTGGCTGTACCTCCCACCCAGAATGTTACGTCTTGAGCAAGTGAGGAGGGAAACTGACGGGAAAATGTCAAACTGCCCACAGAACAACCTTCGGTCAAGTAGTTCAGTCCGTTAGAAGTAGTTGTAGCCACTGCAACGGGGTTGGACTCAATGGATTCAATGAACACTGCTGAGTCGTATAGCCTGTCAGTGCCATCTGCAATGATGAGCTTCAGAGTATAAGGAACACATGGTGTAAGGCCGCCGATCTTTGCTACCAGGTTTCTGGTGAAACCATCGTACTGCACATATTGACCAAAAGGATTTTGATTATTGTAGAAGAATTGACTATTCTGGTTGAGATTGACTGTATTGATGGACACTACCTGACCCGTTGTGGGCACAAGTGCGATGTTCACATTATTGCCGATATTCGGCCCGGAGATGTAAAATCCGAATACGTCGTTAAAAGGTGAGTTCACCCATTCGTTGTACTCTTCGGAGGCAAAAGTGTATTTGAACTTCAGCGAATCACCCTGAGGAACAATATCGAATTGAATGGTCGTGGCATCCCGGGTCACACGATTTTGAGATTGATTAAGCAGCGTGCTGCCTGGACATCCGTTATCGAACTGATCACATGTGCCGGCCGCCGTGGAGCAATTGCCAATGGCGTTGTTGGGACCTATAGAATATAGCGCTTTACCCGTGGTCATGAGAAGTCCTTGGCTTGTTCCAAGCTCGGTATTCACCGAATTGTAAAATCCATAGGTACTGTCGTTACACGTAGTAACTACCACATTGCTGATTTGAACCCCTTCGCCTACAAGTCCCTGCACGATTTGCTGAGCCGTAAGGTTGATGTTAACTGAATAAGATTGCCCCATCACTTGGGAAGCAAAACATACCAGCGTTAAAGCGGTACAAATTTGAATTTTTTGAATGAACATACGAATATTTGACATTACTGATTCTTATTTCAGGTTTACGAATGGAAACTTATCTCTTTTGAGAATTCCGGGCAGCCAGGCATTCCCCTTCAAACTCTCTCACCCCCCAGTGATCCATATATTTGATTTCTTTTAAATCGCATTGACCGGCCAGAGAGTTAAATTTTCTGAGTACAGACTCTCTATTATTTATTGGAGAATTCAGCCAAGATATGTGAATCACATGTGCGGGAATACAAGCAGTAACTATTTCAAAATTCTTATCTTGTTCCAAGATCTTGAAAAGAAGATTGTAACGTTCTACGTTTAATTCTGTCAAGTAAATAAAGGCTTCTTTCGAAGCACTATTTGGCGCGTTAGGATTCTTGGATTGAGCAACGATAGCACAAGAAGACAACATGAATGCTGTTACAAGGGCTGAAATTTTCATAAGAATTGTTTAGGTTATCTGAGTTTGCAAATATGCAACAATTCGTGCCCTTGAAAAATGTTTTTTTGTGTCGTTACTTCCAGAGATTTTCAACATGTAAGATTAGCTGTGCGATATTCT
>Ga0256305_1000027_pt1 | contig 17882 bp, 33 predicted proteins | sample ColtaT_24_FD_189997 | JGI IMG/M metagenome (GOLD analysis project Ga0256305, IMG submission 189997) | Metatranscriptome of freshwater microbial communities from Columbia River, Oregon, United States - Colum_Yuk_RepB_8d (Metagenome... | ecosystem: Environmental > Aquatic > Freshwater > River... | reverse complement strand
GTTGACTCGTATCGAAAGCGGTGAAAAATAGCAACTTAGAAGAAAAAAATGCCAACGGTTCAGCAACTAATTCGTCGGGGAAGAACTCCGAAAACGTACCGCAGTAAGTCTGCAGCACTCGATGCATGTCCGCAGCGACGCGGGGTTTGCACTAAAGTGTACACAACAACTCCTAAGAAGCCGAACTCGGCTCTCCGCAAGGTGGCCAAGGTTCGACTGACGAATAAATACGAGGTCATTGCGTACATCGGTGGAGAAGGGCACAATCTGCAGGAGCACAGCATCGTGTTGGTGCGCGGCGGTCGTGTGAAAGATCTGCCAGGTGTGCGTTATCACATCGTTCGTGGCGCTTTAGATACGGCCGGTGTAAATGGTCGTAACCAGCGCCGCTCAAAGTATGGAACCAAGCGTCCGAAAGCCGGAGCCGCTGCACCAGCAAAGAAAAAATAAGAATCACACCGATCTGAATATCCCATGAGAAGGAGAAAAGCCAAAAAAATCGCGGTACTGCCGGATCCTAAATTCAACGATACAGTAGTAACCAAGTTTGTCAATAATCTGATGCTGGCCGGTAAGAAAGGGCTGGCATTTAAGATTTTCTATGATGCTGTAGACCGCGTAGCCGCTAAGACCAACGAAGATGGTCTCGAGACCTGGAGAAAGGCATTGGAGAACGTAACCCCTGCCATCGAGGTCAGAAGCCGTCGTGTCGGTGGTGCTACTTTTCAAATCCCAACCCCCATCCGTGACGAGCGTAAGAGCAGCATGGCAATGAAGTGGTTGATTGGATACGCCCGCGGACGCAACGAGAAGAGCATGGCGGAAAAATTGGCCGGTGAAATCATCGCTGCCAGCAAGGGCGAAGGATCTGCCTTCAAAAAGAAGGAAGATGTACACCGCATGGCTGAAGCAAATAAAGCTTTTGCTCACTTCAAGGTGTAAAAGCTAAACACAACTGAAACTATGAATCGCGACTTAAAACTCACAAGAAATATCGGAATCGCTGCTCACATCGACGCAGGGAAAACCACCACCACTGAGCGTATTCTCTACTATGCCGGGGTGAACCACAAAATCGGAGAGGTGCACGATGGTGCTGCTACGATGGACTGGATGGTGCAGGAGCAGGAGAGAGGTATCACCATCACTTCTGCAGCTACCACCGTAAACTGGAATTACAGAGGTAATAAATATCACATCAATATCATCGATACACCGGGTCACGTGGACTTCACTGTGGAAGTGAATCGCTCGCTGCGCGTGTTGGATGGTCTGGTGTTCTTGTTCTCTGCCGTAGATGGTGTGGAGCCGCAGTCAGAAACCAACTGGCGTCTGGCAAATAACTACAACGTGGCCCGTATCGGTTTTGTCAACAAGATGGACCGTCAGGGTGCCGACTTCCTGATGGTGTGCAAGCAGGTGAAGGAAATGTTGGGCAGCCAGGCAGTGCCACTGCAATTGCCTATCGGCGCAGAAGATGATTTCAAAGGTGTGGTGGATTTGATCAACTGGCGCGGAATGATTTGGAATGAAGCCGATAAGGGTATGACCTATGAAGTGGTCGACATTCCCGCGGATATGTTGGAAGAGGCGAAAGAATATCGTGAAAAATTGCTCGAGGCAGTATCTGAATACGATGATTCTATCATGATGAAGTTTTTTGATGCCCCTGACACCATCACAGAGCGTGAGGTATTGGATGCATTGAGAAAGGCGGTGCTGGATATGAAATTGGTTCCTATGGTGTGCGGTTCTTCCTTCAAAAACAAGGGAGTGCAAACCATGCTCGATCTGGTGATGGAGCTGATGCCAAGTCCGCTCGATAAAGAAGCTACAAAAGGTACCAATCCAGATACCGGTGAAGAGATTTTGCGCAAGCCGGATTTCAAAGAGCCGTTTGCTGCTTTGGCGTTTAAGATTGCGACAGACCCATTCGTAGGTCGCCTCGCTTTCATGCGTGCTTACTCGGGGGTGCTCGATGCGGGTTCGTATGTATTGAATACGCGTAGCGGTAACAAAGAGCGTATCTCTCGTATCTTCCAGATGCACGCCAATAAGCAGAATCCTATTGAGCGTCTCGGCGCCGGGGATATTGGAGCAGCAGTAGGTTTCAAGGATATCAAAACGGGAGATACACTTTGTGACGAGAAGAATCCGATTGTTCTTGAGGCAATGAACTTCCCGGAGCCCGTAATTGGTCTCGCAGTAGAGCCTAAGACACAGGCGGATAGCGACAAGTTGGGAATGGCCTTGGCCAAACTCGCAGAGGAGGATCCTACATTCCGTGTGCATACAGACCATGAGACCGGACAAACGGTAATCAGTGGAATGGGTGAATTGCACCTGGAGATCATCGTTGACCGTTTGCGTCGCGAGTTCAAGGTGGAATGTAATCAGGGTGCACCGCAGGTGGCTTACAAAGAGACCATCACAGGTACTGCCCAGCATAGAGAGGTGTATAAGAAGCAGACCGGTGGTCGCGGTAAGTTCGCTGATATCAATTTTGAAATTGGTCCGAACGATGATGCCGAGAAACCAGGCCTGGTTTTCGTAAACAATATCAAGGGTGGTAATATCCCGAGAGAATTCATTCCGGCGATTGAAAAGGGTTTCAAAGAGGCCATGAACAATGGGGTTTTGGCAGGATATCCTGTGGATTCGTTGAAAGTGGAACTGAATGATGGTTCTTTCCACGCAGTGGACTCTGACGCACTTTCGTTTGAATTGTGTGCGAAGATTGCTTACCGCGAGTCGATGCCGAAATGCCGTCCAATCATTCTTGAGCCCATCATGAAGCTCGAGGTGGTCACACCTTCTGAGAACATGGGTGATGTGATTGGTGACCTCAACAAGCGCCGTGGAATGATTGAAGGAACCGGCGAGCGCAACAACGCGACGGTGATCAATGCAAAAGTTCCATTGTCTGAAATGTTTGGATATGTGACTGACTTGCGCACGATTACCTCAGGTCGCGCAACCTCCACCATGGAATTCAGCAATTATAGTGCAGCTCCTAACAATGTTCAGGAAGCGGTGATATCTAAAGCGAAAGGAAAAGTAAACGCATAACTAAGAAAAACACGCCTGATGGCACAGAAGATTAGAATAAAACTGAAGTCGTATGATCACAACCTCGTCGATAAGTCGGCCGAGAAGATCGTAAAAACCGTGAAGTCGACCGGTGCGGTGGTAAATGGTCCAATTCCATTGCCAACACACAAGCGCATTTACACTGTGTTGCGTTCACCCCACGTGAATAAGAAGGCGCGTGAGCAGTTTGAACTCAGTTCATACAAGCGTTTGCTCGACATCTACAGTTCTTCCAGCAAGACGGTAGATGCCTTGATGAAGCTCGAGTTGCCGAGCGGTGTGGAAGTAGAAATCAAAGTGTAGTTAAACAAATAAATTAAGCACATGCCAGGATTAATTGGTAAGAAAATCGGAATGACTAGCATCTACGGTGCCGCTGGAAAGATGATTCCATGCACGGTGATAGAGGTTGGTCCATGTGTGGTAACGCAAATCAAAACGAAAGACGGCAAGGACGGCTACGATGCGGTTCAGTTGGGTTTTGTGGAGAAGAAAGAAAAGCACACCACAAAGTCCATGCAGGGTCATTTCAAGAAGGCCAGCGTGACCCCAAGAAGATTCATCGCTGAGTTCAGTGGTTTCGAAGGGGAATTGCAGTTGGGTTCAACGCTCACTGCAGAGAATGTGTTTGCCGAGGGTGAGAACGTCGATGTAATTGGCACCACCAAGGGTAAAGGTTTTCAGGGCGTTGTGAAGCGTCACGGATTCGGTGGGGTAGGTGAGAGCACTCACGGACAGCACAATCGTTTGCGTGCGCCCGGTTCGATGGGAGCTTCGTCTGACCCTTCACGTGTATTCCCCGGTAAGCGTTTGGGAGGTCGTGATGGTGGCGCACGCCGTACCATAGGAAACCTTCAGATTGTGAAGATACTTCCGGAAGAAAATTTGGTACTGATCAAAGGTGCTGTGCCCGGATTCAATGGTTCAACAGTTTATATAGTGAAGTAACATGAAAGTCGACGTATATAGCACATCCGGACAAAAGACGGGTCAGACAGTAGATCTGGCAGACAACGTCTTCGCGATTGATCCCAATGATCACGCCATCTACCTCGATGTAAAGCGTTATCTGGCTGCCCAGCGCACCGGTACGCACAAGTCGAAGCACCGTGGTGAAATTCACGGTTCAACCCGCAAACTTCACAAGCAGAAGGGTACTGGAGGTTCCAGAAAGGGATCAGCCAAGAATCCGCTCTTCCGTCGCGGTGGTACCATCTTCGGTCCACAGCCCCGTGAGTATGATATCAAGGTAAATAAAAGCACTCAGCGTCTCGCGCGTAAGTCAGCGTTGACCTACAAAGCGAAGGATAACAGTATCGTGGTGTTGGATGCACTGACATTCTCAGCGCCAAAGACCAAGGATTTTACAGGTGTTTTGAAGAACCTCAGTCTGAATAATGAAAAGACGTTGATTCTGATTCCTGAGCGCAATGACAATGTGTATCTCTCTTCACGCAATGTGGAGCGCACGCAAGTTCAGATTGCCTCCTTGGTGAACACCTACGACATAATGAACTGCAACAAACTGGTATTGGTGGGCAATGCGCATCAGCTGGTTACAGAACTTCTAAATAAGTAAGCACATGAAGCAGATACTGATCAGACCTCTGGTTACTGAAAAGATGACCAAGATTACGGAGAAGCAGGGAAAGTACGGCTTCATCGTAAACCGTGATGCCAATAAGATTGAGATCAAGAAGGCCGTTGAGAAGGCCTATGGTGTGAATGTGGTGAATGTCAATACCATTCGTTATGATGGTAAGCGTAAAATGCGCTACACCGCCAAGAGCATTGTAGAGGGCCGTTCTGCCGGATACAAGAAAGCGATCATCAAATTGCAGGCGGGTGAAACAATTGACTTTTACGCGAACGTATAAACGCATTCAAGATGGGAATTAAGAAACTCAATCCAGTTACAGCAGGCACCAGGCATAAGGTGGCGCTCACTTTCGATGAGCTCACAACCGACAAGCCTTACAAGCCATTGCTCGTGGCCAAGAAGAAGACAGGTGGTCGCAACAACCAGGGTAAGCGCACTATGCGTTATATCGGTGGCGGTCACAAGCAGAAATATCGTTTGATTGATTTCAAGCGTGACAAGCATGGAATGCCATGCACAGTGCTTACCATAGAGTACGATCCGAATCGTTCTGCACGAATAGCGCTGGTAGAGTATAAAGATGGCGAAAAGCGATACATCCTTGCGCCGCAGGGATTGAAAGTAGGGTCTGTGCTTTCCAGTGGCACGGGTGCTGCGCCTGAGTTGGGTAATGCTCTTTTCCTGAAGGAAATTCCTTATGGAACAATGGTTCACAACATCGAGATGAAGCCGGGTCGTGGCGGAAGCATCGCACGCAGTGCGGGTTCTTTCGCACAGTTGACTTCACGCGATGGCAATTATGCGGTACTTACGATGCCTTCAGGCGAGAATCGTCTTGTCTTGGGTGAGTGCATTGCTACCGTGGGAATTGTTTCCAATGCTGAGCACAACCTGCAAATTTCCGGTAAGGCCGGTCGCAGTCGCTGGCAGGGTCGCCGCCCACGTGTGCGCGGTGTGGCCATGAACCCGGTTGATCACCCCATGGGTGGTGGTGAAGGTCGTCAGTCAGGCGGTCTGCCTCGCTCAAGAAAGGGCACACCGGCGAAGGGTTACAAAACTCGTCATCCGAAGAATCCATCTAACAGATTTATCCTAGAACGTCGTAAGAAATAATAGCCATGTCAAGATCCCTTAAGAAACCCCCATTCATTCACTACAAGCTTGCCAAGCGTGTTGGTGAGGCGCAGACTTCCGGAAAGAAGAGCGTAATTAAGACATGGAGCAGGGCCTCAACGATTACCCCAGATTTCGTGGGTCTCACAGTGGCCGTGCACAATGGAAAACAATTTATCCCGGTATATGTGACCGAAAACATGGTAGGTCATAAGCTTGGAGAATTTTCGCCCACGCGCAAATTCACCGGACACTCGGGCAACAGAAAAGACGGAAAATAACCTGAAAGAATACCGCAATGGGAGCAAGAAAGCGTGAAATGGCCGATAGGCTGAAAGCAGAAAAGAAGGTGACGGGTATCGCAAAATTGAATAGCGAGCCTTCATCACCCAGAAAGATGCGACTGGTGGCAAACGTCATCCGTGGCAAGGAAGTATTTCAGGCATTGAACATACTGAAGTTTACCCGACGTCATGCGGCCATTCCAATGGAAAAACTGCTGCGTTCGGCGATCAGTAACTGGTCTGCAAAGAATGAAGGAGAGGATGTGGCAGCGGCAGGGCTGGTGGTGAAGGATATTCGTGTAGATGGCGGTCGCACGCTCAAGCGTATCAGTCCGGCACCTCAGGGACGTGCGCACCGAATCAAGAAGCGCAGCAATCACGTAACAATCATATTAGACAAAAAATAATACCGAACAAAACTGAATGGGACAAAAATGTAATCCTATAGGCAACAGGTTGGGCTTTATCAAGGGCTGGGACAGCAATTGGTACGGTGGCAACAATTATGGCGACAAAATCGTGGAGGACGATAAGATCAGAAAGTATCTTATGGCTCGTCTGAAGAAGGCGTCGGTGTCTAAAATTGTGATTGAGCGTACGCTTAAGTTGGTCACTGTAACCATCAATACGGCCCGACCCGGTGTGATCATCGGTAAGGCGGGTACTGAGGTGGACAAGCTGAAAGAGGAATTGAAAAAGATTACCGGTAAGGATATTCAAATCAACATATTTGAGATAAAGCGGCCTGAGTTGGATGCGCGTCTTGTGTCTGACGGAATTTGTCGTCAGATCGAGGGTCGCATCAGCTATCGCCGTGCGATCAAGATGTCTATCCAAACTTCTATGAGGATGGGTGCAGAGGGGATTAAGGTAACCGTTGCCGGCAGGGTAAATGGTGCTGAGATTGCCCGTACTGAAACGTACAAGGAAGGAAGAACGCCTCTGCACACGTTGCGTGCCGACATTGATTATCATCATGCCGAGGCGCACACCGCATATGGTCGAATTGGAGTAAAGGTTTGGATATGCCGTGGAGAAGTATATGGCAAGAGAGATCTGAGCCCGAATATCGGACAGCAATCACAGCAGCGTCGCCCCGGTGGAGCGATGCCAGAGAGAAGAGAAGAACGTCGCGGCGGAGGTCGTCGTGATCGCAAATAATAATTCAAGGGAACGTAAGCATCATGTTACAGCCAAAAAGAACGAAATACAGAAAACAGCAGAAGGGTAAAATCAAGGGGATTGCTCATCGCGGCTCTACACTTGCCTTCGGAAGTTTCGCCATAAAGACGTTGGATGAGGGATTCCTCACATCTCGTCAGCTTGAAGCAGCGAGGGTCGCCCTCACGCGTTTCATGAAGAGAGAGGGTAAGGTGTGGATCAGGGTATTTCCTGACAAGCCTCTGACGAGAAAACCCGCGGAGGTAAGGATGGGTAAGGGTAAAGGAGCTCCCGAACTTTGGGTAGCTGTGTTGAAGCCAGGTCGTATCCTGTTTGAAGCAGAGGGTGTGCCTTTGGCAACTGCACAGGAGGCGCTTCGATTGGCTGCACAAAAGTTGCCATGCCGCACAAAATTTATCGTTCGTCCGGATTACACTGAATAATTAAGCATATGAAATCGACCGACTATAGCAAAATGTCCGACACCGATCTTTTACAAAAGATTGACGAAGAAAAGAATGCGCTGGCAAAAATGAAATTCAGTCACCACGTGGCGGGTACTGAGAATCCGATGAATCTGCGCGCGAGACGCAGAGACATTGCCAGGATGCTGACCATCATCAATCAACGTAAGAAGGCGACAAACTAAAAAATATGGAAAGGAATCTGCGTAAAGAACGTATTGGTATCGTGACTTCCAACAAGATGAATAAATCTATCGTTGTGGTAGTCGAAACCAGGATCATGCACCCGAAATACGGGAAGTTCGTGAAGTCATCGAAGAAATTCATGGCACATGACGAGCACAGCGAGAGCGGTGTGGGTGATACCGTAAGAATCATGGAAACTCGTCCGATGAGTAAGCTAAAGCGTTGGAGACTGGCCGAGATAATTGAGAAAGCGAAGTAATAGAAACCGTGGTTCAATCCACCAAAAGATAAAGGTATATGATACAAAATGAGTCACGTTTGAAAGTGGCAGATAACAGCGGAGCAAGAGAAGTACTTGTAATCCGTGTGCTGGGCGGAACACGCCGTCGCTATGCCTCCATTGGAGATCAAGTGGTCGTTACCGTGAAAGATGCGCTCCCCAGCGGAAACGTGAAGAAGGGTTCTGTTTCCAAGGCAGTGATCGTTCGAACCAAGAAGGAAGTTCGTCGCCCCGATGGCTCTTACATCCGCTTTGATGATAACGCGGTGGTGTTGCTCAACAACACAGGGGAACTGCGCGGGACCCGTATTTTCGGGCCGGTCGCAAGAGAACTGAGAGAAAAAGACTACATGAAAATCATTTCACTTGCTCCAGAGGTAATCTGAAGCAGCAAAGAAGATAAGCTATGTTCAAGAGATACAAAGTAAAAAAGGGAGATCTGGTGATGGTAATCACTGGTGACAACCGGGGCAAGCAAGGCCGTATCACGGATGTGGATCGCACCAGTGATCGCGTGGTCGTGGAAGGTGTAAATACCATGAAGAAGCACCGTAAGCCATCTGCCCAAAATCCGCAGGGTGGCATAGAAACCATTTCGGCTCCTATCCACATCAGCAACGTGAAGGTGATTGACACCAAGGGCAATGCCACTCGGGTGGGGCGCAGAAGAAATGAAGAGAACAAACTGGAGCGTTATTCCAAAAAATCTGGGGAGGTAATCAAATGAAATATACACCGCGTTTAAGGTCGAGATATTCTGATGACATCGCACCGAAACTCAAGAAGCGTTTCGAGTACACGTCGATCATGCAGGTTCCGAAAATCACGAAAATTTGTCTGAACCAGGGGTTGGGTAAGGCCACTGCCGACAAGAAAATCATTGATGCCGCTATCGACGAGCTTACGATGATTGCCGGTCAGAAGGCGTCTGCCACCAAAGCTACCAAGGATATCTCCAATTTCAAACTGAGAAAGGGAGTTGCTATCGGTGCGAAGGTTACACTGCGCGGCGATAAGATGTACGAGTTCCTCGATCGTTTGATTGCTGTGGCTCTACCTCGTACCCGCGACTTCAGAGGGGTGAAATCATCGGGCTTTGATGGACGTGGCAATTTCACTTTTGGAGTGAAGGAGCAGATTATCTTTCCTGAGATAGACCTCGATAAGATCAAGCAGATCAATGGTATGGACATCACTTTCGTGACTACGGCCACCACCAATGAAGAAGCGAAAGCGTTGTTAGAAGAATTCGGATTTCCATTCACAAAATAACTGACAGAACAATAGTATGGCCAAAGAATCAATGAAAGCACGTGAGCGCAAGCGTATAGCCCTTGTGGACCGCTATGCGAAGAAGCGTGAGGAACTTAAGAAGGCGGGCGACTGGGATGCTTTGCAGAAGCTTCCGAAGAACAGCAGCAAGGTGCGCGTGCGCAACCGTTGCCAACTCACCGGACGTCCGAGAGGATTCATCCGTCAGTTCGGATTGTGCAGGAATCAATTCCGCGAGTTGGCTCTTGATGGGCGTATTCCCGGAGTAAAGAAGGCAAGTTGGTAAAAACGATATAGCAAAAAGAAATGTATACAGATCCGATAGCAGATTACCTCACACGCATCAGGAATGCGCAAACGGCCCGTCATAAGGTCGTGGAAATTCCGGCGTCGAACCTCAAGAAGGAAATCACGAAAATTCTTCATGAGAAGGGATTCATCCTCAATTACAAGTTTGAAGAGGGTGCTCCTGGAACCATTAAGATTGCGTTGAAATACAACATCAAAACCAAAACCCCTGCGATTACGGAGATACAGAGAGTGTCTACTCCCGGTCACCGCAAATACGCCCACGTGGATGAACTCCCAAGGGTATTGAACGGATTGGGAGTGGCAGTGCTTTCTACCTCGCGCGGTGTGATGACGGATAAGGAAGCCCGCACGCAAAATGTGGGAGGCGAGGTGTTGTGTTATGTTTATTGATAACCCAAGAAATTAAAAACAGAGATATGTCAAGAATAGGTAAAGCACCCATCACCATCGCGAAAGGAGTTGACGTCAGCTTCCAGAACGGGGAGATTCGTGTGAAGGGACCGAAAGGTGAGCTTACACAGGATATAGATCCTGCTGTGAGCCTGTCGATCGACGAGGGAGTAATCACCCTCACCCGCAGCAGTGATCACAAGGATGCGCGATCCAAGCATGGTTTGTACCGCGCACTGATCAACAATATGGTTACCGGCGTAAGCACGGGATGGAAGAAGGAGCTCGAGATGATTGGAGTAGGTTACCGTTGTAAGGCGACCGGTCAGTTGCTTGAACTTACCCTTGGATTTTCACACCCGATTGTTTTCGAACTACCCAAGGAAATTAAGCTTTCTGCGAAAGCAGAGAAGGGAGAAAATCCGCTTATTACTTTGGAGTGTTACGACAAACAGTTGTTGGGTCAGGTGGCAGCCAAGATAAGAAGTCTGCGTTCCCCAGAGCCATACAAGGGCAAGGGTGTGCGCTATATAGGAGAATTTGTACGTAAGAAAGCTGGTAAATCAGCAGCTAAATAACAATTGATAATACAATGTCATTCAGCAAAGAAGCTCGCAGAGCTAAAATCAGAACAAGAATACGTTCCACTGTGCAGGGCACGGCAGAACGTCCACGTTTATCAGTATTCCGCAGTAATAAGCAGATTTATGCTCAGCTGATCGATGATCAGAAGGGTGTGACTATTATCGCCGCGGCGTCAAACGTAATGAAAGAAGCCCAAAATGTGGCCAAGTTGGATCAAGCTAAAATGGTTGGCAAAACCATCGCTGAACGCGCGAAAGCAGCGGGCATCAGCGAGGTGGTGTTCGACCGCGGAGGCTACCTCTATCACGGACGGGTGAAATCGCTGGCGGAAGCGGCAAGAGAAGCAGGACTCAAATTCTAACTATACCAATAGATGTCAGACAAAAGAACGGTTCGCTCAAGCGAAACAGAATTAAAGGACAAGCTGGTTGCGGTAAATCGCGTGACCAAGGTGACCAAAGGAGGACGTACTTTCGGATTTGCAGCCATTGTGGTGGTGGGCAATGAAAAAGGTGTGGTCGGCCATGGCCTCGGCAAATCGAAAGAGGTTGCTGAAGCTGTTACCAAGGCTACGGAAGACGCCAAGAAAAACCTGATTCAGGTGCCTGTTCATAAAGGAACTATCCCCCATGAACAGTCGGGTAAGTATGGCGGAGCTCGCGTGTTCATCAAGCCTGCCTCGCACGGTACCGGAGTAATTGCAGGTGGTGCTATGCGTGCTGTGTTGGAATCAGCCGGAGTTACCGACGTTTTGGCGAAATCCAAGGGTTCTTCTAATCCGCACAACGTGGTGAAGGCAACGCTCGATGCATTGTCGCGACTGCGCAGTGCTCAGGAAATTGCCCGCATGCGTGGAATTCCTGTAGATAAAGTGTATAACGGTTAATCCCAAAAGAAACAATCATGGCAAAAGTGATTATCACACAAATCAAGAGTGCAATCGACAGGCCGGCCCGTCAGAAGGCCACCATTCAGGCACTAGGTATCAAGAAGCTCTATGTTCCTGTGGAAAAGGAGCTTACTCCCAATATCGCCGGGATGATCAGGGCGGTGGGTCATATGCTCAAAGTTGAACACAAGTAATACGAACGGTTAAGTTCAAAGAACGATGAAACTAAATACATTGAAGCCGGCCTCAGGTTCGGTAACTACCAGAAAGAGAGTAGGTCGCGGCCCAGGGTCGGGATTGGGTGAGACATCCGGTCGCGGTCATAAAGGGGCCGGACAGCGCTCCGGTACCAAGCGCAAAATTGGATTCGAAGGAGGTCAGATGCCTCTGCAGCGTCGTCTGCCAAAATTCGGTTTCCGCAATATCAATCGCGTCGAGTACAAAGCGATAAATCTCGATTTGTTGCAGACTCTCTCAGACAAACTCTCTATTTCCGAAATCACCCATGATGTGCTTGTGAACAACGGAATTTGTGCCAAGAAGGACTTGGTGAAAATTCTTGGTCGGGGAGAACTGAAAAGCAAACTCAAAGTAAGCGCTCACGGATTTTCTGCTACAGCCAAGGCCTCAATCGAAAAGGCAGGCGGCGAGGCAGTAACACTTTAAGAAGTCATGAAAGTATTTTTACAACGCATAAAAGACATCTGGAATCACGAAGAGCTTCGGCGGAAGATCATCTTCACGCTCATGTTGCTATTGGTGTACCGCGTGGGTTCGTTTATCGTACTCCCAGGGGTCGATTCCAAACAGCTCGATGCGGGTGCTCAGGGGGGACTCCTCGGATTCCTCGGAATCTTCACGGGTGGTGCCTTCAGCAGGGCCTCCATCTTTGCACTGGGTATCATGCCGTATATCAGTGCATCGATTATCGTTCAGCTACTTGGATTAGCGGTTCCTTCCATCACCAAACTTCAGCGTGAAGGAGAAAGCGGCAGAAAGAAAATCAATCAGTACACCCGAATGCTTACTATCGCTATCGGCTTGGTGCAGGCCCCGGGTTATATCAAGAGTACGCTGCCTGCGGGTGCGTATCCTGACAGTTTCAGCTGGTTGATTTCTGCAGTGATTATTTTGACGTGCTCTACATTGTTTGTGATGTGGCTGGGTGAGAAGATCACCGATAAAGGAATTGGTAACGGTATCTCTCTGATCATCATGACCGGTATCATCTCCGATATCCCAAAAGGTTTCATCAGTGAGTGGAAATCTCAATCAGCGTTCATTTTCCTTATCGAGCTTGCCATATTGTTGATTGTCGTGGGTCTCGCTATCGCCATCATTCAGGCGGTGCGAAGAATTCCCGTGCAAATGGCAAAGATGGCTGCTGGCGGAGGTCATATGCCTCAGGGTGAAGGAGCCAGATCTTATATCCCCCTGCGTGTCAATTCTGCCGGAGTGATGCCCATCATTTTCGCCCAGGCAATCATGTTTGTTCCGCTTTATTTGCGCAGTACCGAAACTTTTCAGGATAGCGAAATCCTTGCCAGTCTTACAAATATTCAAGGTTGGGGCTACAACATTCTCCTGTTCTGTTCTATCATATTGTTTACATTTTTCTACACTGCTATCGTGACCAATCCTCAGCAGATTGCCGATGATTTGAAGAGGAACGGTAACTTTGTGCCCGGCGTGAAGCCCGGTAAACCTACCGCTGAGTTCATCGACAATGTGCTTTCAAGAATTACTCTACCCGGAGGTGTTTTTGTGGGTGCCATTGCGATTTTACCGGCGCTGGTGATGATGATCGGATTGATTAAGACGCAACAGTTTTCTATCTTCTTCGGTGGAACTTCGTTGTTGATCACGGTTGGAGTGATACTGGATTTGTTGCAGCAGATTGAAACGCATTTGTTATCGAGGCATTATGACGGTTTGATGAAATCCGGCAGGGTGCGCGGACGAACTACCACTGCGTTAAGTTCGGGTTACTCTGCCTAATGGCCGGGAAACCCATTTTGAAATCGGAGGATGAGATTAGCCTCATCCGAAAGAGTTCTTTACTTATTGGAGAGACTTTGGCGATGCTGGCGACGAGGGTTCAACCGGGTGTAACTACCCTTGAGCTCAACGCACTGGCAGAGACCTACATCAGAGATCACGGCGCGGTGCCAGGTTTTCTGGGGTATAAGGGATACGGATTTTCGATTTGTGCGAGTGTCAACGAAGCCGTGGTTCATGGTGTTCCAAATGCGACGCCTTTGAAAGATGGGGACATTGTATCAGTAGATATCGGTATCATCACAGAGGGGTATTGGGGCGATTCAGCATACACCTTCGCAGTGGGGGAAATCTCGCAGGAGCTGAAGGAATTGCTGAAAGTCACGAAACGTTGTCTCCATTTGGCTATTGAGCAATCGGTGGCAGGGAGGAGAATCGGCGATGTTTCGGCGGCGGTGCAGACGGAGGCAGAAAGCAACGGATACGGTGTGGTCAGAGATTTGGTAGGTCATGGTGTGGGAAAGAATTTACATGAACCCCCTGAAGTGCCAAACTACGGTAAACGCGGAAACGGAATGTTGCTCACGGAGGGAATGGTGATAGCAATCGAGCCGATGATCAATTTGGGAACGGCGCGTGTGCGTCAGCTGAACGACGGTTGGACGGTGGTAAGTGCAGATGGTAAGCCGAGTGCTCATTTCGAGCATACGGTGGCGGTGAAGAAGGGTAGGGCTGAAGTATTGTCCAGTTTTGATATGATTGAAAAGGCCCTCGGGCAGAATGTGTGAGTATAGTAGAATAGAACGAAATAAAAAGTAAATGGCAAAACAATCTTCCATCGAGTTGGATGGTGTGATCACTGAAGCTCTCTCTAATGCGATGTTCCGAGTGGAGCTTGAGAATGGTCATATGATCACAGCTCACATCTCCGGAAAGATGCGTATGCACTACATACGGATACTTCCCGGTGATAAGGTGAAGGTGGAGATGTCGCCATACGATTTGACAGAAGGAAGAATTAGTTTTAGATATAAATAACAGGCGAGAAAGCCGAAAAAACGAAACGAGATGAAAGTAAGAGCATCTATCAAAAAGCGCAGCGCGGATTGCAAGATTGTAAGCCGTAAGGGTAAGCTTTATGTAATTAACAAGAAGAACCCGAAATTCAAACAACGTCAAGGTTAATCCAAATAACAAAACAATACAATGGCCAGGATAGCAGGTATAGATTTACCCCGTAACAAAAGAGGCGAAGTAGGACTCACTTATATTTTCGGTATCGGAAAAAGTACGGCGCGCCGTATTCTCGATACCGCGGGGGTGAGCTACGACAAGAAGGTTCAGGAATGGAACGACGCTGAGCTCGGAAAAATAAGGGGTTTCATCACGGAAGAGTTGAAGGTGGAAGGTGAATTGCGCTCTGAGGTGCAACTGAGCATCAAGCGTTTGATGGATATCGGATGCTATCGGGGTATACGTCACCGTTCGGGTTTACCTGTTAGGGGGCAAAGCACCAAGAACAATTCCCGTACAAGAAAGGGTAAGCGTAAGACGGTGGCCAATAAGAAGAAGGTAACCAAATAAGGGTGATTGATATAAACTGAAAAAATACCCGTGAGGGCAAAACCATAAAAACCATATAGAATGGCGAAAGTTGAAAAAAAGAAGAAGAAGAATGTGGCCATTGAGGCAGTCGGCCAGGCGCACGTTCAGTCTACCTTCAACAATATCATTGTGAGTCTCACAAATAATTCCGGTCAGGTGATCTCTTGGTCATCAGCCGGTAAGATGGGCTTCAAGGGGTCAAAGAAGAATACCCCTTACGCAGCGCAGCTCGCTGCTGAGCAGGCAGCGCGTGAGGCCATGGACCTCGGTCTTCGCAAGGTGAAGGTGTTTGTGAAAGGCCCCGGAGCCGGCAGAGAGTCTGCCATTCGTACCATTCACAATACGGGAATTGAGGTGCTTGAGATTGTGGATATCACGCCGATGCCGCACAACGGATGCCGTCCACCTAAACGCAGAAGAATCTAATTTATAATATACAGAAATGGCAAGATATACAGGCCCAAAGTCGAAAATCGCGAGGAAGTTCCGTGAACCTATTTTCGGTCCGGATAAGAATCTGGAGAAGAGGAATTACCCGCCCGGAATGCACGGACCCAACAAGCGTCGTGGAAAGCAGTCGGAATATTCCGTTCAGCTGATGGAGAAGCAAAAGGCGAAATACACCTACGGAATTCTGGAGAGACAGTTTGAAAATCTTTATAAGAAGGCTTCGGCTCGCCAGGGTGTAACGGGTGAGATTCTTTTGGGGCTTTGTGAGTCGCGTCTCGATAATACCGTGTATCGCCTCGGTCTCGCAGCCAGCCGCATGGGTGCGCGTCAGTTGGTGGGTCACAGCCATATCACCGTAAACGGACAGGTAGTGAATATTCCTTCCTATACCCTCAGAGCCGGTGATCGCGTAGCAGTGCGCGAACGCTCCAAGTCTCTGCCAACAGTGACCATGGCCCTGGCCAACAGAAAACGTTATGATTGGTTAGACTGGAATGACTCTGAGAAACAAGGCGTTTTCCTCAATATGCCGGAACGTGCCCAGATCCCGGAAAATATCCGCGAGCAGCTGATTGTGGAATTGTATTCCAAGTAATAATTGACTTTCATCAGAGAAAATAAACGAACAAAAAGTAAATATTATCCATGGCAATAATTGATTTCGTAAAACCTGACAAGGTAATCATGCTCGAAGGAGATGATTTCAATGGTTCATTTGAATTTCGTCCGCTTGAGCCCGGATTCGGTATCACGATAGGAAACGCGCTCCGTCGCATTCTCCTCTCGTCACTGGAAGGTTTTGCAATAACCTCTGTTAAGATTGAGGGTGTTGAACATGAGTTCTCTACCATCAAAGGAGTGGTGGAAGATGTGACAGAGATGGTTCTGAACCTCAAGCAGGTTCGTCTGAAGCGCCAGATTGACAGCACCGACTTTGAGAAGTTGAATATCCAGATCAACGGTCAGGATCAATTTAAGGCTGGCGATATCAGCAATTTCACCACGGCTTTTCAGGTGTTGAATCCTGACCTGGTGATCTGTAATATGGATCCGAAGGTGAAGTTGAATCTAACGATTTCTATCGGTAGGGGACGTGGATATCGTCCGGCTGAAGAGAATAAAACCTCTTCTGCGCCTGTAGGTACCATCGCCATCGATAGCATATTTACTCCTATCAAGAACGTAAAGTTCAGCGTTGAAAATTTCAGGGTTGAACAGAAGACTGACTACGAAAAGTTGTTGGTCGAAATTCAGGGAGATGGTTCCATAACACCCAAGAATGCCTTGCAGGAAGCAGCGAAGATTTTGATTCATCACTTCATGCTATTCAGTGAAGAGCGTATCACGCTTGAGCAGGAAGCGAAGAAGGAAGCAGATGATTTTGATGAGACATCGATGCACATGCGTCAGCTCCTCAAGACGAAGTTGGTAGATATGGATTTGAGCGTTCGTGCATTGAACTGCCTCAAGGCCGCGGATATCGATACACTGGGAGACCTCGTGGCATTCAACAAAAACGACTTGTTGAAGTTCCGTAACTTCGGTAAGAAATCCCTCACTGAGTTGGAAGAGCTTGTGGAAGGTAAGGGCCTTCAGTTCGGCATGAACGTGGGAAAATATAAACTGGACAGAGACTAAAAATTCTCAGTACATAAACTGAATTGATATGAGACACGGAAGAAAAGTAAATCATCTGAGCCGCAGGTCGGAACACCGCGCTGCATTGCTCAGTAACATGGCTTGCTCATTGATTGAGAGCAAGCGCATCAATACCACACTCGCCAAGGCCAAGGCGTTGAGAGTGTATATTGAGCCATTGATTACCAAATCCAAGACGGATAGCACGCATAGCAGAAGAACAGTGTTCAGCTACCTTAAGAATAAGGAGGCCGTTACCGAACTTTTCCGTGAGGTTGCTCCGAAAATTGCTGATCGTCCGGGAGGTTATGTTCGCATCATCAAGACGGGCAATCGTCATGGCGACAACTCTGAGATGGCGATGATTGAGCTGGTGGATTTCAACACCCTTTACGGCAATGAAGCCGCGAAAGCCGCTCCGGCGAAGAAGCGTACACGTCGCAGTACCGCCAAGAAGAAGGCGGATGAGGGTGCTGAAGCCCCCGCGGCTTCGGCGGAATCTTCTGAAGCAGCTGAGGCTAAGCCAAAGGCGACCCGCCGTAAAAAGAAAGAGGATTGATTTGTG
>Ga0256305_1000013_pt1 | contig 21745 bp, 11 predicted proteins | sample ColtaT_24_FD_189997 | JGI IMG/M metagenome (GOLD analysis project Ga0256305, IMG submission 189997) | Metatranscriptome of freshwater microbial communities from Columbia River, Oregon, United States - Colum_Yuk_RepB_8d (Metagenome... | ecosystem: Environmental > Aquatic > Freshwater > River... | reverse complement strand
CGAAGGAGAAGAAGCATGCCGGAAGAAACCACTACCGCGGTGACCGTATCTACGGTCACCGCGGTAGTGGTTTCTGCCGTTTGCTGTCGAAGGAGAAGAAGCATGCCGGAAGAAACCACTACCGCGGTGACCGTAGATACGGACGCCGCAGCGATGGATATCATCAAAAAGAACATGGTCTGGTCGGTTGCTGCCGGCTTGTTACCGGTGCCGCTCGTCGAAGTGGCTGCAATTACCGCTGTGCAAGTCAAATTGATCCGGGAATTGGCGGAACATTTTGGCGTCCCCTTTCAGAAGGATCTGGCGAAATCAGCGGTGGCTTCTCTGCTGGCCAGCCTGGGTAGCGTGGCTCTCGGCAAGTTTGTAGCCCGCAGCGCGTTCCGGTTCGTACCTGTTCTCGGCCCCGTCGTCGCCGCCGCATCGCTCTCGGCGATGGCCGCCGCGTTTACCTATGCTGTCGGCCGCGTCTTTGCCGTCCATTTTGCGACTGGCGGCAGCTTGCTCGATTTCAACATCGAAAACATTCGCGAGTTCTTCCGCAAGGAATTCGCCATCGGGTTGAAGGAAGCGGCCACGATGAAGCCTGCCGCTGCTCCCGCCAAGTAAGCCGCTCCCTACTGTACCTGGGCTGACGCACATCATATGATCGCCGTCATTCTCTATCTTTTGCTGTGCGTCATCGCCGGGTGGCTGGGGAAGGGAAGCCGCCTGGGATTCTGGGGAGTTGCCGTTGGCGCGCTGTTCATCACTCCCGCCATCGCGATTCTGCTGGTGATCGTTTTCGGTCGCAAGGGCAGCCTAGCGTGAGGACTCGCGCCGATGCCCGCTAGCCGTCAGGCCCCGCCACCGGGCCAAGAGAAACTGCGGCTGCAGGCGGAGTTGCTGGATTTGGACGCGAAATCCTTACGCCGCTCCTATTTTGAGCGTCACCGGTTTGGTGTGGCGCTCGCCGCGCTGATACTCTCCTTTTTCGTGATTTTGTTCTGGGACGAGGTGGTGATCTCCCTCCGCGCAGGACAGCAGGGGATCTACTGGAGCCGGTTTTTTGGCGGAACGAAGAACCACATTCTGCTAGACGGAACCCATTTCAAGTTTCCCTGGGATGAAATCACGATCTACGAGACGCGCATTACGGTAGTGTCCGGGAAGGTCCCGATGCTGTCGCAGGATGGCATGCAGGTCGACGTCGAGTGGGTGGCCCGCTACAAGCCGGACGTGACGCGAATCCCGGAACTGCACCGCATTCTGGGGCCGTACTACGGCGAGAAGATTGTGGTGCCGGACGTCATCTCCGCTCTGCGGCAGATTGTCGGCGACTTTACCGCGGAAGACATCTACACGCACGACGAGGAAAAGCTGCTGGTGCTGGTGGAGAAACGCGTCAAGCCAGTGATTGGCCAGTATCCCATTTTGCTCGAAAGCGTGAAGATTACGCGCCTGGATCTCCCGGCGGAGATGGCCAAAGGCATCGTGACGAAACTGCTCTACAAGCAGGAGATGCTCTCCTACGACTTCCGGATCAAAGCGGAGGAGGCGGAGGCCGCCCGGAAGGGCGTTGAAGCGCGAGGCATCAGCGAGTTTGAAAAGGTGAGCGGTGTTTCCCTGCTGCGCTGGAGGGCGCTGGCCGCTACCACGGAAATCGCCAAGTCGCCGAATTCCAAAATCATCATTATGGGCACGGGCCAGAACGGCTTGCCGGTCCTGTTAAACGCCGATAAGTAGCCATGCACCAACCGATCCGCGCATTCATCGAAGAGCAGTTCCTCATCGAATTTGGCGACGATTTCCCGGAGGATACCGACCTGTTTCGCGCCGGTGTCATGGACTCGTTCGGCTATGTGCGTCTCTGCCGCTTTCTGGAACAGACCTACCAGTTCAAGTTCGCCGAAGAGGAGATGACCAGCAACATTCTGGTGAGTCTCACGCGGATGGAACAGTTCGTGGATCATAAGGTCTCCCGGGGAAGGGCCGCCAGCGGTTGACTTTATGTGCGGCATCGCCGGCTTCTTCCAACTCCCGCAACATCCCGGCGAACACGCCGCGACGGTGCGCGGGATGCTCAGCGCCATTGCGCACCGCGGTCCGGATAGTACCGGCTACTACGTGGATGATCATTGCGCGTTTGGCACCACGCGGCTCAGCATTATCGACATCAACTCCGGCGCGCAACCATTAAGCGACGAGACCGGCCGCTATTGGATTTGCTACAACGGCGAGGTCTATAACTATCTGGAACTGCGCGCAGAACTCGAAGCCAAAGGCCGTGTCTTCCAGACGCGATCCGATACCGAAGTCGTGCTACAGGCCTGGATTCATTGGGGCGAGGCCTGCCTGCGCAAGTTCAATGGTGGTTACGCGTTCGCCATTTATGACCGCGCCGCCGCCGAGTTGATCCTGGTCCGCGACCGGTTTGGCAAACGTCCGCTCTTCTACACCACGGGCGGGCCAGGGTTCGCGTTTGCCTCAGAGATGAAAGCCTTCTTCGCCCTGCCGGACTTCCACTTTGAGCAGGACGTAGGCCAGGTGCAGTCGATTCTGGCGCAGTGGACGCCATTGCCGCACCAATCCGGCTTCCGCCACATCCGCAACCTCCCCATGGGATGCTGGATGCGCGTCACCACGGGCAAAGTGGAGGAGCGGACCTATGAGGCGCTGACGCTGGAGCCGTCCTCCACGGTCGCCTCCGAAGCCGGCGCTTTGGACCTGATTCGCGAACGGCTGGCGGACAGCGTCGCACTGCGGCTGCGCAGCGATGTGGAGGTCGGCGTGTATCTCAGCGGCGGCGTCGACTCGGCCATCGTCGCGCTTCTCACGTGTGACCGCGCCAAGGGCCGCGTGCGGACGTTCTCCGTGGAATTTGACGACGCCAAGCTGGACGAATCGAAAGAACAGCGGCTGATGGCGGAGTACTTGGGCACGCAGCACTTGGGCGTGCGGGTGAGCCACGGGGACATCGCCACACAGTTTCCCGCCGCGATTTTCCATGCCGAGATCCCAGCGTTTCGCAGCGCGTTTGTACCGATGTACTTGCTGGCCGAGTCGACGCGGCAGGCGGGAATCAAAGTGGTGCTCAGCGGCGAAGGCGCCGACGAAGCCTTCCTGGGCTACGACCTCTACAAAGAAACCATTCTGCGCGCCGAATGGAACACGGCGCCGGAGCAGGTGCGCCGTGCGCGGCTGGCCCAGTTGTACCCCCACTTAGGCCACTATCAGCCGCAGGACATCGCCGCCATTACCGGCCTGTACCATCAATTCGCAGAAGAAAAGATTCCCGGGCTCTTTTCTCATGAGTTGCGGCTGCAGAATGGCCGCTTCAGCGCCAGGTTGATACGAAGCCAGGACGATCCGTTCCGGGCCATGCGGGAGATGGTCCGCGCTACCGACGGATACGCCGCGTTGACTGCCGTGCAGAAGGCGCAATGGCTGGAGTATAAAACCCTGCTGGCCGGCTACCTACTCTCCACGCAGGGCGAGCGCATGACCATGGCGCATGGCGTGGAGAATCGCTGCCCCTTCCTGGATCCTGCGGTTGTCGATGCGGCGTGCGCCGTCAACCTGCGGTTCGATGATGGCTTTACGGAAAAGCGCTTACTGCGCCAGGCGTTCCGCGAGCGGCTGCCGGAGGCGATTGTGAATAAGCGCAAGTTCCCGTATCGAGCGCCCGACGGCGCCGCGTTTGCGGCCGCGCCACCCGACTACCTGGAGCTTCTGTTGTCCGAAGCCGAACTCTCGCAGATTCCGTATCTCGACTCGCGATTTGCCCGTTCGTTGACGACGAAAGTGCTGGCCAATGGTGCGTCCGAGACCAGCACCAAGGAGAACCAGACGTTTCTCTTTCTGCTCTCTCTAGCCCTGCTGCACCGCATGTTCGTGAAGCGCGAAGGCATGCCACGGCGCCGCGTCCATTCGCCGGTGGAGCGCGTAATTGACCTGCGTAGCGGCGCCGCGGGTTACGACTCCCAGGGGAACTTCGCCTCCGTCACGTAGCGGCGGATGTTGCGCTGGATTTCGGGGTTGCGGAAGAGGTCGCGATTCGCGGCCAGCGCGGTTTCGCGAGAGCGCTCCGGTTCGCCCGTCAAGTGCGCCAGGTAGGACTTGTAGCGCTCAATCGCGGGTTTGCTGAGGCGGCGGAGACGCAACAGATGCTTGCGCAGCAGTTCTTGCGCGTCGTCCTCCACGGCGTCGACCAAGCCAATCGACAAGGCCTCATCCACGCCGATGGGCCGCGTCATCAACGTGAGATAGTTCGCCTTCTGCAAACCGATCCGGCGGATGAGAAACGGGAGAACCATGGCGGGGAAGAGTCCGAACAACAGTTCGGATAGGCCGCAGGTGGTGGACCGGTCTGCCAACACGATATCGGAGGCGCAGAGGAATCCGATGCCGCCGGCATTGACGCGGCCTCGCGCAACGCTGACCACGACGACGGTGGCCGTCGCCATGCGCGCCCACAGGTCGAAGAGCGGTTCCGGCGGTGGGGCTTCGGCGGAGGCATGGATGGCTTCGAAGTCGCCGCCGGAGCAGAATACCTGCGCCGACCCGGTCAACACGAGCACGGTCACCTGCGGCGATTGCTCGCACGCCGTCAGCACCGCGTGCAGTTCGTCCACCATTTGGCCGTTGATGGCGTTGCTAGCCTCGGGCCTATGTATCCGCGCGGTGCAGACCGCTTCCTGCCATTCCACCTGCAGCGTCTGGTAACTCATACCCAACGATACTGCCGGTGGTAGCCGGCGATTTCGTCCAGCACCAGGCGTCGGCTGTGCTGACAGGCGCTCCACGCGGCCGGGATCACTTGATGGTTTAGTTTAGCGTCTCGCGTGCCGAAGCGAATGGCGCCATTCTCCCGCAACAGCAGCTCATACTCTGGCATCGAAAGCCGGTAACGCCGCTGGAGGCTATCGCCGATGTTCATCGTCTGCAACGTTTGGCGGCTTTGCGGCGTGATGACGCCGCTGAAGAACTCCGAGCAGCAGCCTGAACCATAGGAAAACAGCCCGACTCGCTGGGGGGACGGCAGGTCCGCGCAGTCGATTGTGCTGGCCAGCGCTAGCAGCGTGGAAGCGCCCGCCGTGTTGCCGACCCGCTGTCCGTAGGTCAGCCCGGGGCCGACGCGGCGGTTGAAATCGGCGTCAATGTCGGCGGGACTCGCTTTAAACAGCTTGCGCATCAGGTGCCGGTGCGCGCCCTTCACCATGCCGCCGAACGGCGTATGGAAGCAGAGATAGCCGAACGAGGTGCGGAAATCCGCGCCTTCCACGCGGCGGGCGTAGTCCTTAAAGGCCTGCTCGCAGCAGTCGAGATACGCCATTAGCGAGAGGTCCGCGTCGCCCGCTTCCGTGTCCGGACCGGGGCGGCAGGTGTCCATCACTTCGAAGGCGTGGTTGCCGTATGCGCCAGGGTCCATGGCGAAGACGTGCGGCGTGTCGCTGACCAACACTGCGACGGCGCCTGCGCCCGAACTCGGCTCGGAGTACGCCCACTCCTGGATTTCGGCGGCGTCGGCGAGGGCGAAGCGCGAAATGTCGGTGGCGATCACCAGGGCTCGCGCCCCGGGCGACGTGCCGGAAAGCACGAAGTTGATCGCCATCTGCAACCCGGCCGTGCCGGAGTAGCAAGCCTGCTTGATCTCGAACAAACGGCAGTTTTTGGGCAGGCGGAGAAGGTCCTGGATGTAGGTGCTGGCGGACTTGCCGAAGTCAATGCCGGATTCCGTGCACGTGATCACCATTTCTATGGTGGGTCGTATGGCATCTGTGATCAGCGGCGCGGCGGCGTTCACGGCAAACGAAATCGGATCTTCGTAGGGCAGTGCCACCGTCTTTTCGTGCATCAGCAGATTCTCAAAACGCGGCTTATCCAGACCGCGGTGATCGCAGAGTTCCCGGACGTCCAAAAAGGCGGCGCCGCCATAGACGTTCAACGCCTCAATGCCGGCGCTCATGCGGCGGTACTCACCTGAATCGGAAGGGTTTGGAGGCCGCGGGCGTTCCGGCGGTCCAGGCGCCATTCGGGCTCGCCGGCCAGGGTGATTTTCGGATAACGGGCGAGCAGGGATTGGAAGGCGATCTGCGCCTCCAGACGCGCGAGCGGCGCCCCGATGCAGATGTGGATGCCAGCTCCGAAAGTCAGGTGCGGATTGGGGCTGCGGGCAACGTCGAAGCGGTCCGGATCCGGGAAGCGGGCGGGGTCACGGTTGATGGCGCCGATCATTCCGACGACGGCAGAGCCCTTTGGGATGGTGGTTCCGCCCACGTCCAGATCCTCAATGGCGACGCGGAGAATCATGTTGCCACCGGGTTCGTAGCGTAGGAATTCCTCTACTGCCGGCTTGAGTAGTGCCGGGTCGGCGCGGAGCCGCTCCAATTGTTCGGGATTTCGCAGCAGACACAGTGTGCCATTGCCGATCAAAGTGACGGTGGTTTCATGGCCGGCAATCAGCATGGAAACCAGGTTCGTCAGTGTCTCTTCTTCGTCCAAAACGCCGCCCGAAAAGGCGCGGATGACACCGCCGATCATGCCGGCGCCAGGCGTCGTCGCTCGCGCCGCTAAGTGATTGCGAAGAAATGCCTTAAACTCGATCAGCGCGTCGTGCGCCGCCTGCTTTTGTTCCGGCGTCATCAGGATGTCGCCGATCTTGATCAACGCCGCGCTCCAACGGCTGATTTGGCCGTCCATTTCCGCGGGAATTTCGAACAGGTTACGCAGGACCCGCAAAGGCATCGGCGTTGCGAACGCGGACATGAGATCCACGGCGCCATTTTCCGGCATCGCAGCCAGCAGTTGATTCGCTTCGGCCTGGATCATCGGCGCGAGTAACGCCACGACGCGGGACCGGAACGTGGGGTCGTAGACACCGCGCATCCGGCCGTGGTCCGGCGGATTGGAGTTGATCATTTGCGGCTGAAATTCGTCGAGCAACCGGTAGCCTACGGGGTCGCGATGCCGGTTCCCTTCATTGCACCAGCCATTGGTCCAGAGCCGCGTGTCGCGGCCCATTTGTAATGCCGTGGCAATCCGCACGAAATCCTTGTATCCGAGCACGAAATAAATGCCGGAATTTGCATCGAAATGCACCGATCCTTGGTCCTGGATGCGCCGCAACACAGGGTAAGGATCGATCAGGAAATCACGGTCGCTGAGCAGGGACCACCAGTCGATTTTCGGCGCCGTCTTCACGGCCGCCGCGTTGTCGTTCATGCGCGTTGTTGAGATTGTAGCACGGGCTTGCTTGAAAAGAATCGCGATGTTTTCCGGCGCAGAAACACAAAAGCAATGTGCAAATTCGGCATTGACAAATGCACAGCGATGGCGAATAGTGATTAAAGCTCAAAGTAGCCGCCAAATTGCAAGCAATGGTTCGTTTTTAAATGGACAACGTAGGTCCAACGCCGGGCCGTCAAGGGCTTGTTTGGTTCACTAGCTCCATGAGATTGGATCATGCAAATTCTGGAACTGCTCAAGACCCGTGACCCAAAGTTGTTAAGGGATCTGCTGCTGGTCACGTCTCTTGCCGCGCTTGCCTGTGCGGCGCTCATCGCGATCATCAATTTCGCGGCCGAACAAGCGGCATTAGCTCGCCCGGTTTCTCCGCGCCTGATCCTGCTGTACGTCATTGCGTTTGCAACGTATTCGCTTGCCAATCGCGGGTCGCTGCGGATGGCGAATCAGTTTTTGCAGGAGCGGCTGGGTGCGTTGCGCGTGCGGATTGCCGACAAAATTCGCCGTGCGGACCTGCGGCAATTGGAGCTCGCCGGCGGCGGCGAAATCTACGCGACGATGGCCCAGGATATCAACCAGTTGCCGGAAAACTTCCCGTTGTTGGTGACGGCTGCGCAGAGTGTGTTTTTGCTGCTGTTTGGACTGCTCTATGTCGCTACGGTTTCGCTGATCTCTTTCGTGGTGTTGACCGGAGCGATCGCGGCCGGCCTTGCATTCTTTTTCTGGCGGCGCGCGGAGCTCAAAAAGGTGATGCTCACGGTCCACACCACCGAGGCGGAACTGCTGGATTCGCTAACGCACTTTACCGATGGCTTTCAGGAAATCCGGCTCAATGCGAATCGCAGCGATGCGTTGTTTCGCCGGTTCGACGCAATTACGGCGGAATTGGAATCGGTGATTGTAAAGGTGGGGGGGAAGTGGGTGGTAGTCCTGATGTTCAGCAACGCATTCCTTTATGCGCTGCTAGGCGCCGTGATCCTGGTGCTGCCGGGCTTCTTCCACGGCTACACGGACGTGATTTACAAAGTTGTCGCGGCCGCCATCTTTTGCGTGACGCCGGTGAACGCCGTGATCTTCACCGCGCCGCTGTATGACCGGGCGAACGTCGGACTGGAGCATGCGTTCGCGCTGGAGCGGCGCCTCGAACAAGGCGCCGTTGCGAGTTGGACAGGAGATCCGAAAGTGCTCACCGCGCTCCGCGATTTTCAGACGATTGAGTTCGTCGACGCGAAGTTCAGCTACCGGGATTCGATGGGTCATGTCACCTTTACCACCGGGCCCTGGAGCATGACGATTCACCGCGGGGAAATGCTGTTCTTGCTGGGCGGCAACGGCAGCGGTAAGTCCACTGTGATGAAGCTGTTAAGCGGATTGTACACGTTGGACTCCGGCGCCATTCTGGTGGATGGAGTTCCGGTAACCGACGAGTCGATTCTGGCTTACCGGGAGCTCTTCTCTGGAGTGTTTGCTGACTTCCATTTGTTCCGCGAATTATACGGACTGCCGGACGTCTCAGCCGACGCTGTGGAAGCGCAGATTCAGCGTATGGAGCTGAGCGAAAAAGTCAGCTTCGAAAACGGCAGCTTCTCGACAATTGATCTCTCCACCGGACAACGGAAACGCCTGGCGCTGATCACGAGCCTGCTCGAGGATCGCGAAATCTACCTGTTCGACGAATGGGCCGCCGACCAGGACTCCCATTTCCGCGCCATTTTCTACAACGAGATTCTGCCGGAATTGAAGAGCCGCGGAAAGACGATTCTGGCCGTCACGCATGACCAGCAGTATTGGGATGTTAGCGACCGCCGGGTCGTGATGGATTTGGGCACCATGGCCGCGCGGGCAGAGGGTTAGGCGCACGCCAATGCGAATCGTGGACTTTCTAGCGCGCGCTCCCCGTAAAGATCTGTGGCAAATGGGATTGCTGACGGCGGTTGCAGGCCTCAGCAATGCGCTGCTCGTCGTGGTGATCAACAAAGTGGCGGCGAGCGTCGCGCGCGGGCAGCAGCCGGGCGAATGGCCCGCGGTGACCTTCGTGTCGGCATTTGGGGTCTATTTCGTTTGCAATCGCAAGGCGATGTTGACGGCGAATACGACGATCGAAGGGCTGCTCAAAGGCCTGCGGACCGACATCGCGGATCAACTGCGCCAATCCTCGCTCACCGCGGTGGACCGGATGGGCCGCGGAACGCTGATCTCCATCCTGGCCAAAGAAACCAACCACCTCTCTGTCACCTTCCCGATCCTGATTGAAACCGTCCAGCAGGCCCTGCTCTTGCTGGCCTCCACCGTGTACTTGGGAACGCTGTCTATCCCCGCGCTCTTGATGTTTTTGGCGGCCGTGGCGATTGGCATCGCCGGGCACATCCGCGTGGACCGGAGTTTCCGCGCCACGCAGGAGCAGATTGCGGTGACGCAGGCCGCCCTGCTCGACGCGATTCGCGACCTGATTCACGGCAGCAAGGAGCTGCGGTTACACCGCGCAAAGAGCGATGCCGTGTACGCCGCCTATCGGAAGCTTTCGCGGTGGGCGGAACGACTGTTTACGCAGTCCGCCGGGCACTGGTCGTCACAGATCGTGGTGGGCTCCTTCATCATGTACAACATGCTGGCGCTGGTCGTCTTCGTGTACCCGAAGTACTTCGAGACCGGCGGCGCCAGCTTGATGCCCTTTCGGCTAGTTCCGGTGTTGTTGTTTTGCATCGGCGCGCTCTCGCGAATTGTCGTCCAGTCCCCGATGTTTGTGCGCGCGGAAATGGGCCTGCAGGCGATCTTTACGGTGGAGCAGGAATTGGCCGCGGGCCGGGGCGCGACCACCGCGGAGGCTCGCCAGCATGCCGAGCGATTCCAGGATTTTCAGGAGATTGAATACACCGGTATCCGCTACCCGTACCGCGACGCCGCGGGCGAGGCAGTTTTCCAGTCCGGACCATGGAATCTGAAGTTGACCCGCGGCGAAATGGTCTTCCTAGTGGGCGGCAACGGGAGCGGCAAGTCGACGGCGCTACGCCTGCTAACCGGACTTTACGAACCGGAAGAGGGCCAGATTACCGTCGACGGCAAAATCGTCGCGCCCGCCGAAATCGCCGGACTTCGCGAGCAGTTCTCCGCCATTTTCGGCGACTTCCATTTGTTCGACCGTCTATACGGCATGGAGGACGCCAAGCCGGACGAGGTGAACGCGCTGATCGCCGACATGGGCATGGGTAAGAAAGTCCGATACGCCAACGGCCGGTTTACGGATCTGCACCTCTCGACGGGGCAGCGGAAACGGTTGGCGCTGATCACGGCGCTACTCGAAGACCGGCCCATCTATGTGTTCGACGAATGGTCCGCCGAGCAGGATGTGCATTTCCGCGAGGAGTTTTATACCCGCGTGCTTCCCAGCTTGAAGGCGAAGGGGAAGACGGTGGTGGCGGCCACGCACGATGAGCGCTTTTGGCATCTGGCGGACCGCGTGGTGAAGATGGACCTCGGCCGCATCGTTTGGGAGCGCGCCGGGTCCGATCCGCGAGGTGTCGTATGAAAGCCGTTTTGTTTCCCGGGCAAGGAGCGCAACGCGTCGGCATGGGCGGCGCGCTGTTTGAGCGTTTTGCCGACCTGACGCGCACAGCGGATCAGGTGCTGGGCTATTCGATCCGCCAACTCTGCCTCGAAGGGCCGCTCGATCGCCTGACGCTGACGCAGTTCACGCAACCGGCGCTTTATGTAGTGAATGCGCTGCGCTACCTGGTGCGCCGGGAAGAGGGCTGCCAGCCCGATTACCTGATGGGCCATAGCGTCTCGGAATACGTGGCTCTGTTCGCGGCCGGCGTGTTTGATTTTGAGACCGGGCTGCAACTGGTGGCCAAGCGCGGCGAGTTGATGGGGCAGGCGAAAAACGGCGGCATGGCGGCCGTACTGGGTTTGGACGCCGAGCAGGTTTCCGCGCTGCTTGCCAAGCATGATCTGCGGCGGGTGTTCGCGGCAAACTTCAACACGCCGCGGCAGATCGTAATCTCCGGCGATAAGGCCGAAATCGAAACGGCGGAGCCATTATTCGTAGCCGCCGGCGCCACACACTACAAGGTGCTGACAGTGGGCGGCGCGTTCCACACGCCGTTCATGCGGGAGGCGCAGGAGCAGTTCCGGGAGTCGATTCGCAAGGCGCAATTCCGGGCCCCGCAGACGCCTGTGATTTCAAACGTCACAGCGCGTCCGCACCACCCGGAGAGCATCGGTGCACTCCTGACGGAGCAGATCGTCGCGCCGGTGCGTTGGAGCGACAGCATTCGCTACCTGCTGGCGAAAGGCGTTGCCGTGCAGGATTTCGAAGAGATCGGCCCCGAAGGGGTGTCGGTGGTGAAGGCGATGGTGGTGCGGACGCAATCCGAAGCCGGGCCGCTGGAAGCGTCAGCATTGGAGGAACCCGTCAAGGCAAAGCCGGCGGCCAAGAAGGGCTTTCATGCCGAAGCGCTGGGCTCGCGAGCGTTCTGCGAGGACTTCGGATTGCGCTACGCCTATCTCACCGGCGGTATGTATCAAGGCATCGCGTCAGTCGATATGGCGGTCGCGATGGGCAATGCGGGCATGCTGGGATTCTTCGGAACGGGTGGTGTCCCGCTGGCGGAGATCGAAGCTGCTATCACGACCATGCAACGCCGGCTGCCGAAGGGCGCGGCGTACGGCATCAACTTTATCGCGCATGCCCATTATCCGGAGATCGAAGAGCGCGTGACGGATCTGCTGCTGCAGCATGGCGTACGGATGATTGAGGCGTCGGCATTTATGGAAGTGACGCCGGCGCTGGTCCGCTATCGGGCGCGTGGTCTGCGCCGCGAGGGCGACACGGTGCGCTGCACGAATCGGATCGTCGCCAAGATCTCGCGGCCTGAGGTCGCCGAGCAGTTTTTGTCGCCGGCGCCGGAACGGCTGCTGACGCGGCTGTTGGCGGCGGGCGCCATCACGCCGGACGAGACCGCTCTCCTGCGCGAAGTCCCGATGGCGGACGCGCTGTGCGTGGAAGCCGACTCCGGCGGCCATACGGATCGCGGCATGCCCTTCGCGCTGCTACCGGCGATTCAACGCCTACGCGATCAACACTCGGAACGGTATCCGAAGTTCGGCCGCATCTACGTCGGAGCGGCGGGCGGCATTGGCACGCCGGAGGCAGCGGCGGCGGTGTTCGTCATGGGCGCGGACTTCATCCTTACTGGATCGGTGAATCAGTGCACGGTGGAAGCCGGGACGAGCGATCTGGTGAAGGACCTATTGGAAAGCATGAACGTGAACGATACCGACTATGCTCCCTCCGGCGAGTTATTCGAACTCGGCGCCACGATTCAAGTGCTGAAGAAGGGCATCCTGTTTCCGGCGCGCGCCAACAAGCTGGCGACGCTGCACAGGCAGCATGAGTCGCTCGAAAGTATCGATGCGAAGACAAGGCAACAGATAGAGGAGCGGTACTTCAAGCGCAGCTTGGATGACGTCTACGCCGAGGTGCGGAAGGCGTATCCGGCCGCGGAAATCGAACGGGCGGAGCGTAATCCAAAACATCGCATGGCGTTGATCTTCCGCCGGTATTTCAAGGATTCGACGCGCTGGGCGCTGGCCGGCGATGCCAATCACAAGGTGGACTTTCAGATCCATTGCGGCCCGGCGCTGGGCGCGTTCAACCAATGGGCGAGTGCCCGCGGCATCGGCGGGTGGCGAAGCAGGCAGGTGGATCGAATAGCGGAGGCACTCATGACGGAGACCGCGGACTTGTTGGGTAGACGCTTGAGCGTCATGCTCGGGACGTAACAGAGCCATGGGGAGCACCAAAAGTACCTCGCCAGTAGCCATCGTGGGCGTCGCCGTACGCCTGCCAAAATCAGACACTCTCGACGAATTCTGGGGACACCTGGCCGCAGGCCGATCTCTCATCTCCCAGGTGCCCGCGCGCCGTTGGAACGCGGCCGCGTTGTATGGCAACCCCAACAGTGGGCACAAGACGAACAGCATCTGGGGCGGTTTCCTCGAGGATGCCGATGCCTTCGATGCCGACTTCTTCCAGGTGTCGCCGCGCGAAGCGTCCTGGATGGATCCGCAACAGCGGTTTGCTTTGGAAATGGCCTGGAGCGCTCTGGAGGACGCGGGCTATCGCGCCAGTGCTTTGGCGGGGTCACGGACCGGCGTCTACATGGGCGTCTGCCATTGGGACTACGCCGAGTTGCTCGAGAAGAATCTCGCTCATGTGGATGCGTATCTGCCGACCGGCATTGCCTTCTCCGTGATTGCGAACCGCGTCTCGCACTTCTTTGATTTTCGCGGTCCCAGCATCACCAACGATACGGCTTGCGCCGCGTCCCTCGTATCCGTTTATGAAGCTGTGCGCGCGCTGCAGAATGGCGAGTGCGACCAGGCGCTGGCGGGTGGCGTGAACCTCATCTGGTCACCGAACCACTTTGTGGCCTTCTCGAAGAGCGGCATGTTGTCGCGCGATGGCCGGAGCAAAGCGTTCGACGCGCGTGCTGATGGCTACGTCCGCGGCGAAGGTGGCGCCATGCTGTTGCTGAAACCGCTTGAGGCGGCCGAGCGTGACGGCGATCCGATCTACGCGGTGATTCGCGGCATCGGAACGAATCACGGCGGGCGCACCAGTTCGCTGACAGTGACGAACCCCAAGGCGCAGGCCGCGCTGATTGCCGATGTCTATCGCGAGGCGGGCGTTAGTGCCGACGCTGTCAGCTATATCGAAGCGCATGGTCCGGGCACTCCGCTGGGCGATCCGATTGAGATTGCCGGGTTGAAAGAAGCCTTCCGCGGCGCCGCCGGCGGGCGTTGCGCGATCGGCTCCGTCAAGACCAATGTCGGCCACCTGGAGGGCGCGGCGGGCGTGACGGGAATGGTGAAGGTGCTGGCCGCCATGCGCTACGGCGCGTTGCCGCCCAACGTTGATTTTCAGTCGCTGAACCCGGTCATCGATCTAGCGGGCACTCCGTTCGAGATTCAAGCCACGCTGAAGCCGTGGCCGATGCCCCGGATCGCGGGTGTAAGTTCGTTTGGCTTCGGCGGCACCAACGCGCACGTGCTGCTCGAAGGCTATGCAGCGAACCTATCGGGATCAACCGCGGCAAGGGTGATGGTGCCGTTGTCCGCGAAGGCTCCGGCCAGGCTACGCGCCTATGCCGAGCGCCTGGCGCGTTTTCTGGAGACAACCGCCGTCTCGCTCCCCGATCTCGCGTTCACGCTGCAAACCGGCCGCGAACCGATGCCGGCGCGTGTGGCGTTCGTTGTCACAACGCGGGACGAACTTCTGGGGCAATTGCGCGCGTACGCGGGCGGCGCGGCAGTTACAGCGGAGGATGAGTTGGCAACCCGCTGGGCGTCGGGCGAAGGGGTGGCGTGGCCGGCGATTCCGGGCGCGCGCCGGATTCACGCTCCGAGTTATCCGTTTGATCGCAAGAGGTTTTGGATGGACGAATCCTTAGGTGCTAAAGACGCGGACGCAGTTCTCCATCCGCTGCTACAACGCAACGTTTCTGAGCTAGAAGGGCAGCGCTTCCGGTCGCAATGGCGGGGCGGCGAGTTCTTCTGGGCCGATCATCGTGTAAACGGTACGCAGGTGCTACCCGGCGTGGCGGTGTTTGAGATGCTGCGCGCGGCACGGGGTTCGACGACCTTGCAGGTGTCGAATGTAGTTTGGACGCGTCCGGTCACGGCATCGAGCCCTGAGGTGGAACTGCGCCTGCGCCAAGCGGCGAATGGCGAGATCGGCTTTGAATTGCAGAACGGCGGCGTGGCGCATGTGCAGGGAACGGTCAGCGAGCAGCCTGGCGTTGGGGCGACGTTGGATGTGGCCGCATTGCAAACGCAGGCGCAAGCGATGAACGTCGCCGAGTGCTACGAGCGCCTGCAGAGCAGCGGTTTGCAGCTTGGTCCGGACTATCGGGGCATCGCTGCGTTGTACCGCGGAAATGGCTTCGTCCTAGCGAAACTGCGGTTGGCGCGGCACCTGTATGTCACGTTGGAATCGTGTCCTCTGCACCCGATTCTGCTCGACTCGGCGGTGCAGGCTTGGATTTCGCTCGACACCGAAAACCACACTGCACCGGGCGTTCCCTTCGCGTGCAAGACGTTCACGTCTCATGGGCCAATGGAAGCCTCCATGTGGGCGTACGTGCGCCGGCACGGCGACTCCGCGATGCGCTTCGATATCGACATCTGCACGGCCAAAGGCGAGGTGCGCGCGTCGTTCCGCGATCTTTCTTTGCGCATTAAGGCGGAGTCCACCGCGGCAACGGTGTTCGGCTCGGGCGAGTGGGTGGAAGCGGCGGGCGTGCCAACAGGCAGCCTAGCCGAGGTGCTGACGCTACCCAGGGCCAATGGCCGCGCGGATGTTGTGGCGCGGCAGTGGTTCGGCCTAGTGCATGGGCGCATTCAGGATTGGCTGCGCGCGGGTTTAAAGGAACGGCGGTCGCTGCTGGTGGTTACGCCGGGCGATACGCCGCGGTACCTCACGGCGCCGCTGGCCGCGCTGCTGAAGACCGCGGCGATGGAGAACCCGAAGCTGACGGGGTCCGTGGTGCGTACGGATGGCTCCTTTGATGACGAACGGCGGTTCGCCGGGGGTGGTCGCGAGGTCCGCATAATGGCGGATGGCCGGAGATTGGAGTGGCGGGCGGTGGAGATTCCCGCGCCCGCGCCCAAGCCATTGCAGTTCGATTCCGATGGGGTCTACTGGATCACAGGCGGGCATGGCGGCCTTGGGTTGCACTTCGCTGAACGCCTGGCGAAGTTGGGCGCCAAGCGGATTGTGTTGAGCAATCGCTCCAAGGCGAACCGCGCGATCCTGGGCGCGACGGTGTACGATGCGCCCTGTGACGTGAGCAATGCGGAGGACGTGCAGCGCGTCGTCGCATGGATACAGAGCAACGTGGGTCCGTTACGGGGCGTTGTTCACGCGGCCGGTGTGTTGCGCGACGGCTATCTGTTGTCCAAACCGTCCACCGATGTCGACGCCGTCTTCGCGCCCAAGGTGAGCGGCGCGTGGAATCTGATTGAGGCCACGCGTCATCTGCCTTTGCAGTTCCGATTGTTCTGTTCCTCGATTGCGGGAGTGTTCGGCAATGCAGGGCAAGCCGATTATGCCGCGGCCAATGCCTTTCTGAACGCTCTGGCCGAGGAGAGCCAACTGGCGACCGCAGTTGCCTGGCCGCTGTGGGCGGATGGCGGCATGCAGGTCGACATGGCTTCGCGCGAAGCCTTGCGCAAGCGCTTCGGCACCCTGGCTCTCCCGCTGGACGAAGGCCTGGCGGCGTTCGAGCGATTCCTTTCCGCGGACCGCGCCTTGTATTCGATCTACTACGGCGACCGGCAACGGATCACGGATCTGCTGACTCCGCCCCCTGCAACAGCGCCAGTTCCGGCAGCCATTGGCCCCGGCGGAGCGGAACTACTCGAAAAGACACTGCATCACTTAAAGACACTTCTCAGCGAGTCAATTCGCAGGGATGCCTCCGAGATTCGATCCAACCGCAAGTTGGAAGAGTATGGTCTCGATTCCATCGTGATCGTGGAGATGACCAATCGGCTGGAGGAGGCGCTGGGGCCGCTGTCGAAGACACTCTTTTTTGAACATGTGGATCTCGATGGTGTCGCGGGCGCGTTGCTCGAAGATCATCGCGATGCGCTGGCAACACTGCTGGGAGCGGCGCCTGCGGCGCCACCAGTCGAAGCCGTTCCCAGTGTGACATTGGCGCCACCGGAGCCCGTGGATGAGCGGCATGATGTCGCCATCGTTGGCATGTCGTTGCGCGTGGCCAAGGCAGCGGACCAAACGGCTTTCTGGGAGATGTTGTCGCGCGGCATTCATGGCTTTGAGCCGTATCCTGAGTCGCGTTGGAACCATGCGGCGCTGCTGCATCCAGAGCGCGATGTGCCGGGCAAGTCCGTCGTGAAGACGGGCGCGTTCCTGGATGACATGGACTGCTTTGATCCGCGCTATTTCCGCATTTCGCAGCGCGAAGCCGAGCTGATGTCGCCGGAGGTCCGCCTGTTCCTGGAAGCGTCTGTGGAGGCATTTGAAGATGCCGGCTATTCGCGCGAAACGCTGCAGCAGCGCTATGGCGGGGATGTCGCCGTCATCACAGGATCGATGACCAATGAGTACGACTACTATGGCTTCCAGAACATGCTGGTGCGCGGCACGGCGGCCAGCGGGAGCTATACGGGCACGCTGCCCAACATGGTGTCGTACTTCTATGGCTTCACAGGCCCGTCGTATTTCCTGGATACCATGTGCTCCGGCGCTGCGACTTGCGTGCATGAGGCCGTGCATATGCTGCGCTCCGGCCGCACGCGCATGGCTCTGGCGGGCGGCGTGAATCTGTTGCTGCATCCGCATAAGCTCATCGCTGCATCGCAGGAACATTTCACGACCAAGACCGCCGAGGTGATTCGCGGCTACGGGCTGGGGGCGGATGGGACCATTCTTGGCGAAGGCGTGGGCGCGTTGGTGTTGAAGACCCTGGCTGACGCGGAGCGCGACGGCGACCACATCTATGCCGTAATTCGCGGCACGGCCGTGAGTAATGCCGGCGTGCGCAATGGGTTCACGGTGCCGAATCCCAAACAGCAGGCGGCCGCGATTGAGGCCGCGATCGCCGACGCCGGAGTCGACCCACGGACGATCACCTATGTGGAAGGCCACGGGTCCGGCACGGAACTGGGCGACCCGATTGAGATCAAGGCTCTGACGCAGGCATACCGAAAGCACACGGCGGATTCGCAGTTCTGCGCGATAGGAACGGTGAAGTCCAACGTCGCGCACTTGCTGGGTGCGGCGGCGTTGCCTGGCATCGTGAAAGTGGCGCTGCAGATGCGGCATGGCCAATTGGCGCCATCGTTGCATGCGCAGACGTTGAATCCGAAGATTCCCTTTGAGTCGACGCCGTTTTATGTGCAGCGTGAACTCTCTGCGTGGCCGCGTCTGCGCGATGCCTCAGGCCAGGAGTTGCCGCGTCGCGCGGGGTTGACGTCCATTGGCGCGGGCGGTATGAACGCGCATCTGATTCTTGAGGAGTATTGCAGCGGGCCGCGCGTCGTTGCGGCCGCGGGGCCTAACCTGTTTGTGTTCTCGGCCATGACGGCCACGACGCTGCCGGTGGTCGTAGAGCGCTTCTGTTCCTATCTCACGGACCAGCCGCTGGCCGATGTCGCTTATACGCTCCAAATTGGCAAGAACGAACTGCCATGCCGTTTGGCCGTTGTTGCGACTAGCCGGGCAGAACTGTTGACCGCGCTACGCCAGTTCCTGCGGGGCGAGACAGCCGGGCCATGGAGATACACACGGAACATTCTGGATAGCGATGTGAAGGCGAGCGCGGCGGAGATAAGCCAGGCGATACAGCAGAGGCGTCTGGATACGCTGGCGACGCTATGGACGCAGGGCGTTGCGATCTCCTGGGGCCTACTGCATCAGGACAGGGCGCCGATGCGTGTCTCTCTGCCGGCGTATCCGTTTGAACGTGTGCGCTGCTGGTATCCGGAGTTCGCCGATGCGCCGTCCGTTGTGGACCCGCTGGGCTCACGATGGAAGCTGCATCCGCTGGTGGGTAGGAACGAGTCCGATGCGCATGGCCTGCGCTATTCGACGGCGATGCACTGGGGCGAGTTGCTCGACTATACCTTCACGCAAGGCCAGGCGATTCACTTGCTGCCGACCGCAGTCCTAGAGGCGTTGGGGGCGGTTGCGCGGATTGCTGGTCTCCCCGAGCCCGGGAGCATCGTCTTGCGGGCGCCGGTGTCGAATGGCGTGACTTCGCTGCTCTATCGCGTTGATGGCCAGCGAATCACGATGGAGGCCGATGGGCGCCTTGTCGCCGAGGCGCAGGTGACGGCGGGGCAAAGTAGTGGTGCCGCTAACGTCAACCTAGAAGAGTTCCGCAGAGGCGCGCAGATGCTGGATCGGGAAGCCATCTACGCGAAGCTTGGCGCAGGTGGCTTTCAGTTTCAGCCTTACCTGCAGGTCGTCGAGACGGCGTGGCTGCGCGGTGACGGCGCGGTACTGTGCCATGTTCCCATGGACGCGCGCCAGCAGAACCACTACAAGCGTGGCACGCTGCTACGGGCACCCTTGTTGGGGGCTGCTTGGCAGGCGCTGTTGCTCGTTTCGGCGGACGCGGAGATCACGGACGCCGCATCGATGAGTGTTGATGGGGCCGACGCGACGTACGTGTTGTTCGATGGCGCGTCGTTGCAGTTCCTCGACGACGCGGGCCGCGTGCAAGCAGCAGTCGAAGGCGTCCAGCTTGCAGGCGCGGTGAAAGTGGAGCTACCGAAGGCGACAACGAACGATGACGCCGTGGATGCAGTGATCCGCGAGATTGCCGCGTCCATTCTGAAATTCGCTCCCGAACAGTTGGACATGCGTGCGTCGCTGTATGAGTACGGGTTTGACTCGATATCCCTTACGCGCTTCGCCACCGCTATCAACGAGCGGTTCGGCAGTGCAATCACGCCCGCTACGTTTTTCGCATGTGAGAATCTAGCCGCGCTACGCCAGTATGTAGGTGGTGCGCCCGCTGTTCGTCCCAGCCCTGTCGCAACAAAGAGGGCAGCGGACGGCGTCGCAATCGTCGGTATGTCGGCGCGCTTGCCCGGGTCAGCGAGTGCGGACGAGTTCTTCGATCATCTGCTGCAAGCGCAGGATTTGGTGGGCACGTTCCCGTATGAACGTTACACGGGCGCATACCGGAAGCGGCTGGAGTCTGCGGCATTTCCGAAGTTTGGTGGCTTCCTGACGGACATTGACCGTTTCGACGCGGCGTTCTTCAAGGTGTCGCCAGCGGAAGCCGAGCGCATGGATCCGCAGCATCGCCTGCTGCTCGAATCGGCTTGGAATGCCATCGCCGACGCTGGTTATCATCCTGACGAATTGCCGAAAGATTTGGGCGTGTTCGTCGGCATTACGGGGCATGACTACGCCAGCCTGCTGCAGGCGCATGGCGTGGAACAGGACGGCTACGCGGCTACGGGTAACTCGCTGGCGATGGCGGCGAACCGGATCTCGCATTTCTTGAATGTGCATGGTCCCAGTCAGTCCGTGGATACGGCTTGCTCCAGTTCCTTGGTGGCTCTTCTGCGCGCCGCCGAGGCGATACGCGCCGGGCAGTGCCGCGCGGCGTTAGTGGGCGGCGTGAATCTGACGTTGAGCGCGGAGGGCTTTGAGGGTCCGCATCGGGCGGGCATGTTGAGTCCGGACGGCCGGTCGCGACCGTTTTCGAAAGTCGCCAATGGCTACGTGCGAGGCGAAGGCGTCGTGGTGTTGGTCGTGAAGCGCCTGGCCGACGCGGAGAGCGACGGCGACCGTATTCTGGGTGTCCTGATCGGCGGAGCGGAGAACCATGGCGGACGCGCAGGATCGTTGACGGCGCCGAATCCGAACGCCCAAGCGGAGTTGGTGCTGCGTGCCATGCAGGGCATTGATCCGCAGAGCATCGGCTATATGGAAGCGCACGGCACCGGCACCAATCTGGGCGATCCGGTAGAGATGAACGGGTTGCGGCTGGCGTACAGCCGATTATGCGGCGGCATGGCGCGGACGCCGTGGATTGGACTGGGTAGCGTGAAGTCGAATATCGGGCATCTGGAGGCCGCCGCGGGATTGGCTGGCGTGGTGAAGGTGCTGCTCGCCATGCGTGCGGGCGAGTTGCCGCCCACGCTGCATTGCGACGAGGTGAATCCGTATGTGGATCTGCAGGACTGCCCCTTCTACCTGGTCCGTTCGCGGCAAAAGTGGGAGCGGCATGGCGAGTACCCCAGGCGTGCTGGGGTCAGCAGCTTTGGGTTCGGCGGCACCAATGCACATGTGGTGCTGGAGGAGTATCCAGCGGTGGGAGCGGCTCGCCGCCAGCGGTTGCCGAAGCGCGTCTTCGCAGGGCCGCGGTACTGGATTCCTAGCGCCAAACCGGTGACGCAGCAGCAGGCGATGCTATGGGCGCCGCGTTGGAGGGAGCAGCCGATTTCGGCAGGCGCGAAGCGGGCGAAGCGGGTGATTCTGGCGTGCAGCGTCAGCCTGCCGCCGATTGCGGGAGCACGCGTGGTGGATTGCTCCGGAACATACGAAGAAGCGGCATCGCGGTTACTCTCGCTGCTGCAGGAGTGTTTGGTCGAAACCAACTTGTTGTTGCAGGTTGTGACGCCGCTCGACAGCGTGTATGGGGGCCTAGCCGCCATGCTGGAGACCTTTCGCTTAGAGAATCCGGCGTGCGCGGTGCAGTTGGTTTCTACCGACGACGTGAGCCAGATTGTGGCCGAGACGGGCGAGGAACGGGTTCGGTATCGCCACGGCCGGCGGTTCGTGCGGACGTGGGAAGAGTTGTCGCCGAAAGCTGGCGATTGGCCTCCAGGCGCATCGATTCTAATCACGGGGGGCACGGGCGCGCTCGGCCGTCTGATCGCGGCGGATCTGACGCGCAACGTGCCCGGAATGCGGCTGGTGCTGACAGGACAAGCGGAGCGCCACGAGCATCGGTTGGACTGCGGCGATGGCGAAGCGGTG
>Ga0256305_1000012_pt1 | contig 21810 bp, 15 predicted proteins | sample ColtaT_24_FD_189997 | JGI IMG/M metagenome (GOLD analysis project Ga0256305, IMG submission 189997) | Metatranscriptome of freshwater microbial communities from Columbia River, Oregon, United States - Colum_Yuk_RepB_8d (Metagenome... | ecosystem: Environmental > Aquatic > Freshwater > River... | reverse complement strand
TGCTTGATCCAAAATTAAATTCAAATTATGTTATCATTTTATTCAGCTAGTACGCGTATGGTCAATACCAAGAGAGGTGTTGCAGAGTTATTGGAAGCATCAATGGGTGATCAATTTTCAGATGCTAACTTGTTAATTTTTCATGCTTCAATTGGTCATAATTTTCAAGATATTTTGGATCAAGCAAGGGAAATGGCCCCAAAAGCACGAGTTTTATCGGCTTCGTGTTGTGGAATTGTCGGTAAGGAGGGAGTAAGTGAATCAATGAAAGATATGGCCTTAATGGCTATCAAAGGCGATGAATTCAAAATCGCTCATACCAATGATATTTATGGACATAATTCGTTTGACAAGACGATAGAAATGTCTAAACATCTGAAAAGTCAATGCGATGGAATTAATATGATTTATTTTTTAGCATCAGGAATAGACATTGATAACGATGAATGCATTCGTGCAATGGAACAAGTTTTTGGTCCTGAGGTAACTATTTTTGGGGCAACTTCTTCGGATAATATGAAAGGATTTGTAAGTTACCAGGGAATTGACGACAAAGTAACGGAACACGGAGCATATATGGTAGGTTTTTGCGATCCCTCCTTAAAAATTGAAACACAAGCTACTCATGGATTTGTTGCGGTAGGAGAACCCTTAGTTGTTACTAAATCAAGTGGTCATATTATTGAAGAATTCAATGGCAAGCCTGCTTGGGAAGAATATTTAAATCGGTTAGGACTTCCAGCAGACTCAAATTGTGGAGATTCTATTCCGGTAGGTGCTTTGGGTGAGCGTTTATCACCAGAACTTGCTAAGGAATATGGAAATAATCATTTGCTTCGTGTAGTAACAAAACATGAAGGATCTAAAATGCATTATGCTACTACTTGTCCAGTCGGAACAGAGATGTGGTTGACAAAACGTGATGAGGATCTTATTTTTACTGAAATGGACCGAATGGTATCAGATATGGTAACGCGAATTGGAAATCATGAGGTTGTTGCGGTATTTCATGCCGACTGTCTTGCCCGAGGTCGATTTTTGTTTAATCGAATAATAAAAGAAGAGTTAGTAGGTAAAATGCAAACACCATTTTTTGTTAACGGAGAGTGTCCTCCTTGGTTAGGAATGTATGGTTTTGGTGAATTTGCTCGATTGGGAGGTAAAAACACATACCACAATTACACAACAGCATTATATGTCATATATAGATAAATTATAGTGCAAGAAGAGCTTAATTTTGAACAATTAAAGAAAAAATACCTTGAGCTACAGTTACGTGTAACACAATTTTCAGTTGTTGAACAAGAGCTGATTAATACACAGGACAAACTTGATCAAGAATTGGTATTATACAAAAGGTTGAATGAGTTTAATCGTTCAGCACTTTCACCTTTAACCGATAATGATTTTTCGAGGCTTTGCGTTGAATCTATAATTGATATTCTAGAGGTTGAAGGTGCATTGGTTTTATTTTATTGTAATGAGAATAGTAATAAAATTCGTTTCGAAATAGAAGGCGAAATAAGTTCTCCTAAAAATAAATTATTTGAAGTTTTAAGAGATTATTATTTTGTACAGGATTCTAGAAATAAAGAAAAAGTAATCCATTACACAATCCCTAATGAGTTTCCATATTTAGAGATTGATTTTTCAGAATGTTTATATTTTAGTCAAACCGAAAAACGTGCAGGAGGAGGAATTATGATTATTTCCTGGATTACAGAACAAAATGCTCCTTTGTACAGAAAGATTTCTCAACGTGAAAAAAATGTTTTTGCCATATTTTGTCAGCAAGTTTATTCATTGTACATCAATCGTTTGAAAACAGACAAAATCACGGAACAAATTGAACAAATTTCCGCCTCACAATTAGAATTAAAGAAACTTTCTCTCATTGCCACGAAGACAAAAAACGGAGTAATAATTTCGAATAACAAAGGCGAAATAGAATGGGTAAATGAGGCTTTTACAAAAATTACAGGTTATCCGTTGGAAGAAGTAATTGGGTTAAAGCCAAAATCTTTCTTACAATCCGAAAGTTCTGATTCAGAAAAAATTCAGTTATTGAGTCAAAAACTAGCTAATAAAGAGGAAGTACAAGTTACTTTAATTAATAAAACAAAATCTAATCAACTCTATTATAATCAATTGGAGATAGTTCCGATTTTTGATGATGATGGAAAACATCTAAGTTTTATTGCATTACAGAGAGATATTACTGAAGAGGTTTCGGCTAAGGAAGAAATACTCCGCATAAATTCAAGATTTGAAATGATTGCCCAGAATGCAGAAATTGGTATTTGGGAATCTAATGCAAAAAATGGTAATGTTTCTTGGAATGAGATTTTGTATCGTCAATATGGAATTTCACATGATGAGGTATCCGATTTAAGAGTATTTTGGCTAACAGCAATTCATAAAGATGATCGAAAGCAAGTTGAAGATGTAATTCAACAAATACGAGATGAAAATCTCAATAAAAAAGAATTGACCTATAGAATTATCCGGAAAGCAACAAATGAAGTAAGATATTTGCGCTGTTTGATCATGGCGGAAAGAAATGAATTGGGAGAATTGACTAGGTTGGTTGGTTCTTCTGTCGATCAAACAGAAGAGGTAATGTATATTCAGGAAATAGAAAATAGTAGAAAGAAAATTGAGCGCATCAATAAGAACCTTGAAAAAATGGTTCATGAAAAAACGCAACACAATTTAGATTTGGCTAAAACTATTACGGATCAAGAAAAGTTAGTGACAATTGGTGAAATAGCCTCAGGAATAGCTCATGACTTAAACACGCCATTAGGTTCCATTAAAGTTGGAGCTGAAAGTATTCGAAGTACACTCGAAACACTATTCAAAGAAACACTTGTTGAATGTTCGCTTGAACAAGTTGAATTTGCCTGCAATCGAGCAATGAATAATCAATTCGAACTTTTTGTTGGCGGTCTTCAGAAAAGAAAAGAGATGACAGTATTGTCGTCTGCATTGTCAAAAATTAATCATGATGATGCTCAAAACATAGAATTACTGGATTATCTCGTGAAATGTAGGTTTCATTCGGAGGAGATGAATGAAATAATTAAGATTATTGAGAATAAAAATAGAATTTCATTCTTGAGACTAATTTATCAATTACAATCATTGAGATCATTCTTGGACACCATATTATCAAGTTCTGATCGTGCTGGTAAAGTGGTACAAGATATGAGGAATTATATTAAAGATAATCGAACGGATGAAAAGTCTATTGTTCAACTTCGGGAGAACATAGCTACCGTTTTAAACATTTTCAATTATGAAATAAATAGAAAGGCGGATATTGTATTTCAGGTTTCCGATAAGTATTTTATAAAAGGCTTTGATATTCATTTATTTCAGTTGTGGTCTAACCTCATTAAAAATGCAGCTGAATCCTTCGAAAGTGAGCACAATGGAAATTACATCAAAATATCAGCAGAGGAATCAGACACAGAGGTAATTGTGCATATTGAAAATAATGGACCTATGATTCCCGAAGAAATTCAAACAAAAATTTTCCAAAAATTCTATACCACCAAGAGTTCCAAGAATGGAACTGGTCTAGGTTTATCCATTGTGAAGAAAATTATTGATGAACATAATGGTAAAATTATTCTTTCATCTGATGAAAATCGAACCATATTTTCCATTTATTTTCCCAAAAAATAATTTTCAAATGAATTATCTTTACGTAATTATACGTAAATCAACGTAATTGAAAACTCGTTTTTTCAAATATGATATTTTTTTAATGCACTTTTGTTGACTATTACTATTAAATTTTGAAATTTTATGTATGGACTTGTAAACAAGGCGATCAAGGATTTGGTGGTTAAAAATCACGGTCAGAATAAATGGGAGGAAATATGTCGCCTTACTGGTTTTGAAGAAGAAGAGTTTATAGGGATGAATCCTTATCCCGATAAATTAACCTATGATTTAGTTAAAAACGCATCCCAGGTTTTGAGGGCAGATGCCGCTGCTATCTTGGAAGCTTTTGGAGAATATTGGATTTTGTATACTGCAGATGAGGGTTATGGTGATTTAATGGATTTAACAGGTTCTACATTTGTTGAGTTTTTAGGTAACCTTGACATGCTACATTATCGTATAAGTAATGTTATGCCTGAATTAGCTCCCCCTCAATTTTCAACCAAAAATCAAAAGGAAAATTCTGTTGAATTAGAATATCGCTCACATCGTGAAGGATTAATTCCTATGTTGTTTGGATTAATTAAAGGATTGGGAAAACGCTTTGATTTGCAAGTCAAAGTTGAACAGATTCAGCAAAAAAACGATCAAAATAATTGTCACGTGTTTTTGATTAGTTGGTAAATATGACAGTTGGCTCTATACCACATAATGAATTTGAACGGCTCAGAACATTGAAGAGCTATGATGTGTTGGATTCACTTTCTGAAAAAGAATATGATGACCTTACCCAATTAGCTTCTCAGATTTGTGGTACAAAAATAGCCTTAATAAGTTTGATTGATGAAAATCGTCAATGGGTGAAATCTTCGGTTGGTATTGAAGTAAAAGAAACACCTCGCAATTTCGCCTTTTGCTCTCATGCCATTAACATACCGAATGAACCATTTATAGTTGAGGATTCTAGATTGGATATCAGATTTAAAGATAATCCATTCGTAGTCGGAGATCCACATATAGTGTTTTATGCGGGTATCCCATTGGTGAATGATGAAAATTATGCCTTGGGAACACTATGTGTCATTGATAATGAGCCTAAAAAATTGTCAGAACTACAAATTCAAGGATTAAAAACTCTTTCACGAAGCGTTATGAATTTACTTGAATTGCGCAAGAGGAACAAAGAATTAGAAAACGAAAAGGAAATACTTACTGAATCTCTCGAATTTAACAATCCATTTTATGTATTGCTAAATCAAAATGGAAGAATTGAATATTTTGGTGAGAAATTACTGAAGGTTGAGCCAAGTTTAAAAAAGGATACTGATTTTGAAGATTATTTTCAATTTCTTTCTCCGTTTAATTGGTCAGAGTGGCGATCCTCTAATATTCAGGAGCAAACTAGATTGTATTTTTTCCAATCGAAGGATGAAAAAAAGCGATTTAAGTTTTCTATTAAAAGACTTGGAGATTTCCAGATTATTTCGGCTATACCAGTGGTAAATTCACTATATCCATTGAGCAATTATCATTTAACGATTAATGATTTTTCCAAACATGATTATATAGCTGAATTTATATTTTTACAACAAACCACAGATAGATCTCTTGCTGATGCAAAAGCATTGTTGTTTAAAGCTCAGAAAAAAAATAATGAATTAAAACAAGCCCAAGTTGAAGTTGATATTTTAGCTCGTTTTCCTTCTGAAAATCCAAACCCAATTGTTCGCTTAAATTACGATTTATCACTTTCCTATTTTAATGATGCGGCTAGTAAAAAATTCGTAAAAGATTTTGGTATAAGCGAATCTGGTGTTTTAGACAAGGGATTAAGTGATCAACTTCATAATGTCTTAGACAATGGTAGGAATATTATAAAGTGTATTATTGAAAAAAATGGAAGACATTATAATATTGCTATTCGCAATGTGACGGAACACCATTATTTGAATATTTATGCAGCTGATATCACCAAGTTTATTCAACAAGTCCAGCAAAAAGAGGATGAGCTTAAAGTTCTCAATGAAGAAGTTAAATCTCAAAAAGAATTCTATGAATTTGTTTTGAATTCGCTACCTTCAGATATTGCAGTTTTTTCTACGGATCATAAATATTTATTCGTGAATCCTTATGGAATAAGAAATCCTGAGATTCGAAATTTCATGATTGGCAAGGATGATTTTGACTATTGTGAAATGAAGGGCATTTCCACAGAAATGGCCGTTAATCGCAGAAAGATTTTTAATGAAGTTTTAAAATCTGGTGAAACAAAAGATTGGGAGGATGATTTAATCAATGATCAAGGAGAAAGGCATGTTATATTTCGGAGAATTGCTCCATTAAAGGATGATTCTGGTAAAGTACGATATGTTGTTGGTTACGGGGTTGAAATAACGTCAACCAAAGTAGCTGAGGAAAAATTAATTGAGACGAACAATCAATTATTATTACTTGAAAACTTTTTGAATAAAACTTCGGATGCTATTCAGGTTTCTGACGAAGATGGTAAGATGATTTACATCAATGAAACTGCATCTAGACGATTAGGCATTCCTATGAATGAGACTCAAAATTATAATGTTCGAAATTTTGAAGCCTATTTTGAGTCGGATCAAATTTGGAAAGAGCATATTGAATTTTTGAAAAAACATGGCGTTTTCAATATAGAATCCATCAATGTTAATCAAAAAACAGGTGAAAAAGTAGACGTTGAGGTAAATGTTATCTATGAACAAATAAAGGGAAAAGGATACCTTATTGCTGCATCAAGGGATATAACTGAACGAAAGAAAACTCAAGAGGAACTCAAAAGACTTTCGCTCGTTGCAAAAAATACGACTAATGGCGTGATGATTTTGGACAAGGACCGTAGAATAATATGGGCTAATGATGCAATTATCATTCGATCAGAATATTCTGCTGACGAACTAATTGGACAGAGTCCAAAAATGTTCCAGTTTGAAGGTACAAATCAAGAAACGGTTCATCGAATTTATCAAAAAATGTTAGACCGGCAAGTTATTCAGGAAGAAATTTTGCATGCAACTAAAAGCGGAAAACAATATTGGATTAGTTTAAACATTCAACCAATCTATAATTCGGATAATCAATTGGAAGGTTATATTGCCATAGAATTGGATATTACCGAGCGGAAAAAGTTTGAACAAACGATTGCATCACAAAATAAGGATTTGAAAGAAATAACAGATGCATTAGATCACAGTGCATTGGTTTCAATTGCTGACAAATCTGGTATTATCATTAAAGCTAATTACAAATTTTGTGAGGTATCGGGTTATTCTGAAGCTGAATTACTTGGACAAGATCATTGTATTGTCAATTCGGGGTATCATCCAAAGTCATTCTGGGTTGAATTATGGAAAACGATTTCTAGCGGTAAGGTATGGCGAGGTGAAGTTCAAAATAAAAAGAAAAATGGTGAGAAATATTGGGTTGATTCAATCATTTATCCAGTCTTTGACGTAAATGGAAATATTCGTCATTATTTATCGATTCGACATGAGATAACTGATAGAAAGAATGCGGAGTTTGAATTGGAGAAAAAGGCTGATTTACAGCGATTATTGGTAGAAATCTCATCAAAATACATCAATATACCATTAAACGAAGTTGACAATAGCATTAATGAATCTCTAGCGAGAATTGGAAATTTTGTAAATGTAGATCGGGTTTATATTTTTGATTATAATTTCGAAAAAGAGACAACGTCAAATCTATATGAATGGTGCCAAGTAGGTATAGAGCCACAGATTGATCATTTGCAAGACATACCTTTTTCGGAGGTTCCTGTTTGGGTGGAAACTCATTCCAAAGGAGATTCAATCGTAGTTTCCAATGTAAAAGAACTAGCTCCATCAAAATTTCGAGAATTAATGGAAAGTCAGGATATCTTGAGCTTGATTGCTTTACCCATGATGGATCGAGATAAATGTATTGGGTTTGTAGGGTTTGATGCAGTAAAAGAATTAAGGAGTTTTTCTGTAGAAGAAAGAAATTTATTAGAGTTGTATACGCAAATGCTTGTAAACATATCTCGACGAACAGAAAATTTGAGGCAATTAGAGCAAGCGAAGAAAGAAATTGAAGATATTAATACAGGACTTGAACAGCAGGTTCAAGAAAAGACCAAAGTGAACTTAGAATTGGCTAAGTCTATTTCAGATCAAGAAAAGATGGTAACCATTGGTGAAGTAGCCTCTGGAATTGCTCATGATCTGAATACACCATTGGGTGCAATTAAAAGTGGTGCAGAGAATATTCGTTTTACGTTGGAGCAGTTATTTAAAAATACCATTTGGAAATGTACGCCAGATCAGATATCTATGGCATGCAAACGCGCTTCTGAAATGCATATTGAATTATTTGTTGGAGGTCTGCAGCAAAGACGTGAGACGCAAATTTTCTCGGAATATCTTTCTTCGACATATCCTCAATTAGGAGAAAATCAAATTTCGCAAATAGCGTCGGGCCTTGTAAAAAATCGAGTTAATTTGGATGATGTTGAGGTTATCTCGAAAGTTGTCCATTCTGAAAATAAAGAAGAGTTTCTTGAATTGATGTATCACATTCAGATGACTCGTAATTTTGTTGATACGATCATTTCATCCGGAGAACGTGCGACCGAAGTAGTTAATGATTTGCGCAGTTTTATTAAAGAACAAAAATCTTCGGTTAAAGGTCCGGTCAATTTACAGCAGAATATTTTCACAGTATTAAATATTTTTAATTTTGAAATAAAGAAAAGCGTGGATGTTCAATTTAATGTTGATAAGGATTTGGTCATCCAAGGTATTGATATCCGATTGTTCCAGTTATGGTCCAATTTGATTAAAAATGCGATAGAGAGTATGCAAGAAAATGAAGGTCGAGGTTTACTCCGAATCTTGTCAACAGAAACGGATACCTTTATTCAAATTAGTATTGAGAATAATGGACCTCAAATTCCAATTGAAATTCAGGAAAGGATATTCGATAAGTTTTTTACTACCAAAGGACACAAGACAGGGTCTGGTTTAGGGCTTAGTATTGTAAGTAGTGTATTACAAGAGCATAATGCCAAAATCGATTTGATTTCCAATGAATTAGTAACTAAGTTTATGATAAAATTTAGAAAATGATAGATGATTTAAAATACGCCGTAATTTGTGTAGATGATGACCCTCACATTTTACAAATGTTGAGTTTTCAATTAGAGAAAATCATTGACACGAAATGTACCTTGTTAGAATATTTTACAAGTCCTCAAGAGGCTTTAGATAATTTTGATGAATTGGTCGCAGAAAATATTGATGTGATTTTTATTTTAGTTGATTTTCAAATGCCTGGTATGAATGGGGCACAGTTAATACGTAAAATAAAATTGAAAAAAAACGATATAGCATGTATCATGTTATCTGGTCAAGCAAATACTGTACAAGTTGCCGAACTAGAGCAAGATGATTTATTGACTTGTTTTGTACACAAACCGTGGGATGAACCAACTTTGTTTCAGGTACTTAAACCAATCATTCAAAATAAGTCAGAATAATATGTGTCGATATATTTTTTGTATTTTCTTTTTTGTGATAGCAACTAATATTTCTGTTCAGGCGCAGAGAGTCAGAAGTGTTGTCAATGGATACGGACATATGAATTATAGTTATTTTCATGATTTTAATAAAAATACAGATGCATCTACATCTTATTTTGAATTAGGGGAACATGATTTGTTTGTCAATACCTTTTTCAATGATAGAATAAGTTTTTTAGGTGAATTTGTAGTTCGATATACCAAGGGGTCACCTTCAACATTTTCCGCAAGTATTGAACGAGCAAGATTGAAATTTGATTATTATAAAAATCATTCAATAATCACTGGCAAAATACATACTCCTGTAAATTATTGGAACGATGTTTATCATCATGGTAGGGTATTTTTTCCTTCGATAGACAGACCAACTTCATTTAGTTATTTAATTCCTTTACATAATTTAGGAATCCAATTTCAAGGGCAAAATTTAGGCAAGTTGAATTTTGGATATGACGTTGTTATTGGCAACGGAATTAGTGCTACGGATGCTTTTGATGATAATTTAAGTCCGGCAACAACCGTTGCACTGCATATTAAACCGAAAGATAATATGAGAATTGGAGCATCCTATTTTTATGATTATTTGACAGACGCCTCTATCACAGGCGTTCATTCCGGTCACACAACAGCACCTTCTCATTTACATACCGATAAGTATACAGGATCACTTCATTATCATCTTTTAAGCCAATCAATTGCTTATTTTGGTGAAAAACATGAATTCTTGAATGAATTTGTTTACAATGTAACCCATACTGACACACTTGGATTTGCCAATAATTTATCCAATTATACCTATTATGGTTATCGAATTAAAGAAAAGCATATTCCTTATGTTATTTTGGATTGGATTTCAATAGCAGAAAATGACTTGTATACGTATCACTATGATTTAATGAGGTATTGGTTAGGTTATAGACATGAATTTTCAGAATCTATTGTGGTTAAAGCACAGTTGGGTTATTCTCATAATTTTTTGAATGATTCTCATGAGCCTACAAATATGTTAGACTTTAAAGTTCAATTCGCGTATGGTTTTTAGATTATTCGTATTATTTATCTTTTTACTTGTATTTAATTTTGAAGCTAACTCTCAAACTTTTTCTGATTATAAGATAATTGGAAATAATACGGGAATTACAAGTCTAACTGAGGCGGAAGTTAAATCGTACTTCAAGGGCAAATATACTTTATGGAAGTCAGGCAAGTCCGTTAAAGTGGTGCTTCATTCCTCTCAATCCAAACATTCTAGTATTCTGGCTAAATTGATTTTTAACACAAGTCAACAAGGAGTTCAAAAATATTGGATGTCATTGGTTTTTCAAGGGAGGGCAAACCCTCCTGTTTTTTTAGATTCTGATGTATTAATATCGGAATACGTCGCAAAAACGCCGGGTGCCATAGGAATTATTTATGGAAAATCGAACATAGGTAACTGTTCTTTAATTCAAATCAAGTAACCATGAAATCCTTAACCTTTCGAATATGGTTTCCATTTGCACTTTTTAGTGGAATAATTGTTCTAATTATTGCATTATATTATTCAAATCGACAAGAAGAACTTTACATTGAAAATAGAAAATTTGAATTACAAGAAATTGCCAAAAGTATTTCCCTTGCAGTAGAATTATCATTGCAACATGAAAATTTAGAAGGATTACAGCGAGCCCTTGCATTGGCGAAGTCAACAGATGATTTTGAAAAAGTATCACTTGTGATTATAGATAGTACAGGAAAGAAAAAAGAATTTTTATCCAATCCTGTTAATCACAAATTGGATGTGTTGAGTTTGGACTTAAAAAGATATATTGTCGAAAAACATAAATTCAAATCTGAATTAATGAGCGGAGAAATTTTTGTTGTTTCTTCGAAAAATAAAATAGATGAAGTCATTGAGCAATTAAACCTCCCTTTGTTTCAAATTCTTCTGGCTATTTTTATGTCATCCTTAATTTTATTCTATTTATTTACAATTTGGCTGGTGAAACCTATTAAACTATTAATAGCTTATTCGAAGTCACTAGAAAATGACACCAGTAATGAATTCGAAATTGATACTAATACATCCAATGAAATTAATGATTTAGGAAACGCTCTAATTTCGTTATCCAAGAGTTTAAAACAAGAACGAAATCGCAATGAAGAAATTCTAGAAGATCTTGAAAAACAAGTAATAGAAAGAACCCGCGAAAATCGAGAACTTTCACTTGTTGCAAGACACGCCTTAAACGGAGTATTAATCGCAGACAAAAATCGGAAAATAGTATGGGCAAATGAGAGCCTTTTGAAAATCACAGGGTATAATTTGGATGACTTAATAGGTCAAACTCCAAAAATTTTCCAGTTTGAAAAAACAGATGCTGAAACTTTAGCAAGAATTAATGACAAATTAAATAGAAATGAAATTGTTAATGAACAAGTCTTAAATAGAGGTAAGCATGGAAGAGAATATTGGCTAGATTTAAATATTGTACCCGTGTTTGAAGAAAACGAAGTAACAGGTTACATAGCGGTCGAAACTGATATTACAAAAAGAATTAGAGATGATGAATTGCTTCGTAAGAGTGATGAGTTAAACAGAAGAATTTTAGACAATGCATCTGAAATGATACATAACCTAGATAACAAGGGGAATATTGTGTGGACTAATAATTCTTGGTTAGAAAATCTCGGTTTTTCAAAAGATCAGGTTATAGGTCAATCTATAACGAATTTTTTAGATCATCAAACTTTAGAAGAGTTCGGCATGGTTATGCCGAAGATTATGGCGGGTGAAACTGTAAGTGATTTGAGTTGTAACTTCATATCGAAAGAAGGAAAAGAAATTATTTTGAAGGGTAAAACAATTCCTCTTATTGAATCTGGTAAAATAATAGGGAGTCAAGCATATTTGCACAACGTAACTGATACAGTGAGAGCACAGAAAACGATCCAAAAAAAATCTGATTTACAGGATTTATTGATGCGTATTTCTACAGAATATATCAATTTCCCCTTGGAGAAACTTGAAGAAACTATTTTAGAATCCTTAGGAGATATTTCTAATTTTGTTAATGCTGATAGAGCTTATATTTTTGATTATTACCTAGAAAAAGGATATTGTGAGTATAAATATGAGTGGGTAAATGAAGGAGTTACTTCGCAAATGCAGGATTACAAAATTATTTCTTTAGATACGATGCCGTATTGGTTAAATAAACATCAAAAGAAAGAGTTTGTAATTGTAGAGGATGCAAATAATGTAGAGGAGCAAAATGTACGTGATATGCTTCTAACTGACGGAATAAAGAGTTTAATAACTATACCCATTCATGATCAAGATAATTTGGTTGGCTTTGTTGGGTTTGATCTTATTAAAATTCATCGCGTTTTTACTGAAGAGGAAAAAGAAATATTGATTCTCTTCTCCAAAATGCTCGTCAATGTGTATAATCGTTTAGATTATATCAATGAACTTAATGAGTCAAAACGGAAGATTGAAGAAGTAAATGCTTCATTGGAGCTTCGTGTTGAGGAGAATACTAAGAAAAATCTAGACTTATCAAAAAGTATAATTGAGCAAGAAAAATTAGCAACAATCGGTGAAATATCTGCCGGAATTGCACATGATTTAAATACTCCTTTAGGAACTATAAAAGTTGGTGCTGATAATGTGCGCTTTATTATTGGCTCTATATTAAGGCAGAGTCTGAATGAGTTAAGTGATCAAGATCTTAAGTTGCTGGTTACACGTATCGAAAATTCAGACCCTGAAATGTTTGTTGGGGGTATTCAAATGAGGAGAGAGAAAACAGAAATGTATGAATATTTGTCATCTATCAGAATGAATATACCTTCGGATCAATTAGATAAAATTTCCGATCTTTTAGTAAAGGCAAGAATTAAAACAATAGATGCTGACTTGATTTTAGAAATTTTAAATACAAAAAATCCACTTTTATTTGTTGATTTACTTTCTCAAGTTCAAACTGCAATTGCTCAGTTGGATACGATCAAAAGATCGAGTGATAAGGCAGTTAAGGTTGTTCAGGATGTGCGTGCTTTTATGAAAGGTGAGGCTTCACAAAATGAAAAAAAGAAATTCAATTTGCGTGAAAATATTTCTACTGTATTGGGGGTTTTTAATTACGAACTTAAACGAAATGTGGATTTAAAGTTCGAGGTTGATTCTACAATAGAGATGGAAGGATTCGATGTTAAATTATTCCAACTTTGGTCTAATTTGATTAAAAATGCCTTTGAAGCGATGGAAGACCAAATTGAAAAGTATATTGGTATATTTTCAAAGATTGAAAATGGCAATATAATCTTAATTTTCGAAAATAATGGACCTAAGATCCCAGATGAGGTTAAAGAAAATATGTTCGTTAAATTTTATACAACAAAAGCAAAAAAAAGTGGTTCAGGTTTAGGTTTAAGTATCGTTAGGAATATATTAACCGACCACAATGCACAAATAGAAGTAATTTCAAATGAACAAGTTACCAGATTTATTGTTACATTTAAGCAATGAATAACTTAAAATATGCTATTGTCTGTGTTGACGATGATCCTTACATTTTACAGATGTTAGGTTTTCAGTTGGCTAAGATTATCGATGAGAAGTGTACTTTACTTGAGTATTTTACCGACCCAAATGAAGCTTTACAGGGTATTTCACTCTTAATTGAAGATAAAATAGATATTATTTTTATTATTGTTGATTATCAAATGCCGAAAATGACCGGTACACAACTCGTCAGATCAATTAAAGAAAAATATCCAAATTTAAATTGTGTAATGCTTTCTGGTCAGGCAAATCAAATATCTCTTAAAGAATTAATCTCGGATAAGTTGTTGGTCAATTTCATATCAAAACCATGGGATGAAGAAGTATTATTTAATGCAATTCGTCCTATGATTCAGGAGTGTTATTAACTTTGTCCCATGAAAACAATTTTAATTTTAGGCGCAGGTCTTTCTGCCTCGTCTCTTATTCGTTATTTGTTAGAACGAGCAGAAGAAAATAATTGGTTTGTTAAAATTGTTGATCAGGATTTAGACTTAGTCAAGCGTAAAATTAACGGCCATCCGAGAGCCGAGGCTCTTTCATTTAATGCTTTGGATTCACATGAAAGAAGACCGATACTAGGACATTCCGATCTTGTAATTTCTATGCTCCCTGCACGTTTTCATGTTGAAGTCGCGAGAGATTGTATTGATTTACGTGTCAACTTAATTACTCCTTCCTATATTTCACCTGAAATGAAAGCTTTGAATGAGGAAGCAAAGGCAGCTGGAATAGTTATCATGAATGAAATAGGAGTAGATCCCGGAATTGACCACATGAGCGCGATGAAAATCATTCATGAAATTCAATCCAAAGGTGGAACTGTAGAAAGCTTTAAGTCCTTTTGCGGAGGCTTAATTGCGCCAGAATCTGATAATAATCCATGGCATTACAAGTTTACTTGGAATCCTCGAAATGTCGTTTTAGCAGGTCAAGGTAGTGCCGCTTCGTTTATTCACAATGGCGAATATAAATACATACCTTATAATCGTTTGTTTGACCGATTGGATCGAATAAGCATTCCGGAATTTGGAAAATTTGAAGGATATCCGAACCGTGATTCCTTGTCTTATCGCTCATTATATGGTTTAGATTCAATTCCTACCTTATACCGTGGTACTTTGAGAAGACCCAATTATTGTAAAGGATTTCATGTTTTTTCAGAATTGGGCATGACCGATGATAATTATAAGATGAGAAATTCTGAAAGTTTAACCCCGAGGGCTTTTCTCAATGCATTTTTACCTTATAATGATGGAATAACCGTTGAAGATAAGTTTAAAATGTTTTTGCGTGAGGATCGAATGTACTTATATGATCAATTTGAATTCTTAGGTATTTTTGAGAAAGATGAATCGTTTGGTTTCGTTGATGCTTCACCTGCTCAGCTTTTGGAAAAATTACTCGTTCGAAAACTATCTCTGTCCGAAAATGATAAGGACATGTTGGTCATGTATCATGAATTTGAGTACACGCTGAATCAAAATCGATATAAAATCGTTTCTTCTATGATTAATATTGGAGAAGATCAAACATATACTTCCATGTCTAATACAGTTGGATTACCCGTAGCAATTGCTGCGAAAATGATACTAAATGGAAGTTTAACTGAAAAAGGAGTAACACTTCCGGTGAATAAAGAGGTTTATGAACCGATTTTAGCTGAGTTGGAAACGTTTAATATTTGTTTCCAGGAATCAGAGAATTTAATGAATTAATAAAATAAGCACACATGAAAGCATACGTATTTCCAGGTCAAGGAGCCCAGTTTTCAGGAATGGGTAAAGATTTATATGAAAATTCAGAATTGGCAAAAGATTTATTTCACCAGGCAAATGAAATAATTGGTTTTGATATCATGAAAATCATGTTTGAAGGAACGGATGAGGAATTGAAACAGACCAAAGTCACTCAACCAGCTATATTTTTACATTCCACGATTTTAGCTGCATGTCTAGGAGAATCTTTTCGACCGGATATGGTTGCAGGACATTCATTGGGCGAATTTTCATCTTTAGTCGCAAATCAAGCTATTTCATTTGAAGATGGATTAAAATTGGTTGCAAAGCGTGCCATGGCTATGCAAAAAGCATGTGAATTGGAGCCATCTACTATGGCCGCGATTTTAGGATTGGAAGATGACGTTGTTGAACGTATTTGTTCGGAAATAGATGGAATAGTTGTTCCGGCAAATTACAATTGTCCAGGACAGTTAGTTATTTCGGGGAGTGTTCCGGCTGTGGAGGCTGCTTGTTCAAAATTATCTGAAGCTGGTGCTAAAAGAGCTTTGGTTCTTCAAGTCGGTGGAGCATTTCATTCACCATTAATGGAACCTGCAAGAGAGGAATTGGCTGCGGCAATTGAAAACACATCATTCAATAATCCAATTTGTCCGGTTTATCAAAATGTAACAGCATCAGCTGTGTCAAATCCGGCTGAAATCAAAAAAAACTTGGTTGTGCAATTGACTGCTCCCGTTCGTTGGACTCAGAGTATGAAACAAATGCTGGCAGATGGTGCTTCAGAAGTAATTGAAGTGGGTCCTGGTAAGGTTTTACAAGGGTTATTCAAAAAAGTTGATCGCGAAATTCCGACTTCTAGCGCTGAATTGGCCATTTAATTTGTGGAATTTTTTCATTCCTTGCATCTACTCTTAAAATAAATATAAGAGTATGAAAAATTTTGTAATTCTCGGTTTTCTATTGGTAATAGGAACCGCTTTTGGTCAAACTTCATTTGGTGATGTTGTTGGAAACATTTATGAACCTGACGGGAAGCAACCTGCTTATGGGGCTCGTTGTGTGATTGAAGATCAAGGAAAAAAATACCAAGCAAATACAGATGCTGATGGACGTTTTCGAATTACGAGCATTCCAGCTGGTGAATATTCCATGAATGTGATTTACAAATCAGATACAATGAGTGGAATTTATATCAACGTACCATTGGAAGGATATTTTAATGTTGGAGATGTTACATTTGAAGGCAAAAGTGGGGTAAAAACATTTAAAGAATTTACTATCAAATCAGGTGATCAGATTAAACTAGGATATGGAGAAATGCCTGCTCCTGAACTTTCGGCAAGGGAAATAAAACAAAGCCCAAATAAGTTTGATGTAAAGAAGTTGGCCTCTACAATGACGACGGATGTGAAAATGACTGAAGATGGAGAATTGGTTTTTAGAGGAGCACGAAAAGGTGATATGGTTTACATGATTGATGGAATTAAAGCAAATGAGGTTTATAATGTTCCTAGTGTTGCCATTGGTCGAATGAAAGTGTATGCTGGAGCACTTCCAGCTAAATATGGTGATACATTGGGAGGGGTAGTAGTTGTAGAAACGAAATCCTACTTTGATTTATACCGTGAATGGAATATGAATAATGAATATGAATAAAATAGCATGAAATTATCTATTCCTGACCCTTGCTCTCAGAAATGGGAGCAAATGGCTATTTTAGATCAAAAATCAAGATTCTGTTCTGAATGCACCCTTGATATTATTGATTTTTCCAATCATACTGATGAACAAATTTTGAAATATGTATGGAAAAATCCAATACGTTTATGTGGTAGGTTTTCACAAAACCAATTAAATAGAACAATTGGAAAAGATGAATTCGAATTTCCGGGATTGAAAGCTTTATTGATTGCGGGTACTCTAACTTCTGTTACGAATAATGTTGGTGCTCAAATATCTGCTAATAATGTTGAAACTCATCAAATAAGAGAGGTTGAGTCCAATTACCAGGTTATTCGTGGAAAGATCTTGGGTACAATTTCACCCCAAACTTATAGACAGCTCAAACTAGAAATACCTCAACTCAATCTCTATTGTTATTCAGATTCAGAAGGTAACTTTCAATTTAACGTACCAAAAGATAAATTACCTGATTCAATTGATCTAATCATAAGGAAAGGAAACAGTTATAAAGAATTCAAAAATCTTAACCCAAAAGAGTTTATTCAAGTTGATGCATCACTGCACCCAATTGACATTGATATGAACTTTGTGCATGAAACTCAAATGATTGGATATGTAGTTGTTAAGCCAAAATGGTATCAATTCGGTTACAAGATTCGAAGATTGTGGTATCGAATTTTCTATTAGTTTATTTCTATGAATCATTGGTATCCACAAAACAAGTCCGTATATTTGAAAACTTAAACTAGACTCAATGAAATTGTCTCGATTCAAAATATTTATCTGTTTTTTACTTTCTATTGTTTTGTTTTCTTGTAATGAGAAAATAAATTACATTGGAGAATTTCAAGAAACGGCTGTAATTTATGGTATTTTGGATCATGCGGATTCGATTCATTATGTTAAAATTAATCGGGCATTTATCGGTCCTGGAAATGCATTGGAGATTGCTCAGATTCCAGATTCAAACTACTTTCAACAAGTCGATGCGACTATTTCCGAATATATGGATGGAAATCTTTTTCGAACTTGGGAATTACGAGATACGATTTTGAATAACAAAGATACCAATGGTGTTTTCTTTGCTCCTGAGCAAAAGGTGTATTATTTTAAAACACTTCCTACATTAAACAATCCAAATTTTGGAACATTACAATCTTCATCGAATCCACAATTGTCTTCATTAATACCTTCAGCCACCTACAAATTAAATGTTGTAATCAACGGAGGAGAATACACTATAACCTCTGAAACAGGATTGGTAAATGGAATAACCACTCCTGCATCGGGTCAGAATTTTACATTTAAGTTTGCCGATGATCCAGCGGAATATTTGGGTGCTTATTTAACGGCTTCCAATACTGGAAATTCATATGTTTTGAATGCACAAATGGACGTAGAATTTAACGAATTCACAGCAACAGGATCAAATGTCAAATCGTTTAATTTACCTGTTGGTGAATATGATGTTAATCCGAATGCATCGCGAACTTTTTCTGTTCTTGGAAAGACGTTTTACGAGCAAATTGATGCAAATTGCACGAATGATCCCGCGATTATAAAACGTACATTTAAAGGTATGTGGGTTACATTTACGGGTGGAGCAGAAGAATTATATAATTACATGGTGGTAAACAAACCTGCTTCGTCACTCGCACAATCAAAACCTTCTTATACCAATTTGAAAATCAACAACGGAGGGAAAGTAATTGGAATTTTCTCCTCTCGTCAGACCGTTCGTTTTTACAAACCTTTTTCGGTAGGTCCAGCTCAGGCATATATTCGTGCGATTGATAAAAAGAGTACGCGCGAGTTATGTCAAGGACCAATAAATTTTGGAAATCTCTTCTGCTCTGACCATCCCGGCGACAATGTTGTCAATCAAGAAGAGGATTTTGCCTGTCAGTAACGAGATTGAATGAGTGAAAGAAAGACTTTTTTTGCAGATGTCTTACTTCCTGTTCCCATTCATCAGGTTTTTACCTATCGAATTCCATTTGAATTAAATGATCAGCTTTCTTTTGGTTTAAGAGTTATTGTACCGTTTGGTAAATCCAAACTTTTAACTGGAATTGTTACTGAAATTCACGAACGAATTCCGGAGGTTTATCAAGCCAAGTATATTGAATATGTATTGGATGAAGCTCCAATTATTACAAAAAAACAGTTTCAATTCTGGAAGTGGATTTCTCAATATTACATGGCTCCATTGGGGGATGTAATGAATGCTTCATTACCTGCTAATTTTAAATTGTCTAGCGAATCCAAAATTGTTCTTCATCCCGATTTTGATCAAGAACAAACTCTTGATGAAAGGGAACAAACCTTAGTTGAAGCGTTGAGAACGAACGATCAAATGGATTTGAAAGAACTCTCAACGCTTCTTGGCATAAAAACCATTCAGCCGTTAATCAAGAAAATGATTGATCGCAAAATTGTTTTATCCATAGAAGCATTAAATGAACGATTTTCACCTAAAACAGTTTTGTGTTATACGTTAACAGAGTCATTTCTCGATAATGACTTGCTTTCTTCGTTCATCATCGAATTAGAAAAAAAAGCATCTTCCCGAAAGCAATTGGAGGCATTAATGACCTTGTTGAGTGAAGGTAAATACCAAAATAATACAATTCAACCGGTCGTTCGAAAAGAATTGATTGATAAAGGAGTGAGTTTGTCAGCGCTTCAGACCTTGGAGAGAAATGGAATCATTGAAAATATTCGATTGGAAGTCAGTCGTTTGAAGTCCAATGATTCCGAAATTCAAACAAAAAAAGAACTGACATCCGCTCAAAAAGCAGCTCTGGATGAAATCAGAGAAAGTCAGAAAAAGCATGTGGTTACGCTTTTACATGGTGTTACGGGTTCGGGTAAAACAGAACTATATGTTGAATTGATAGAGGAGCAATTAAAATCAGGTAAACAAGTATTGTATCTGATTCCGGAAATCGCCTTAACAACTCAATTAATTGAAAGACTTTCGGCTTATTTTGGCGAACAAATTGGCGTTTATCATTCGAAGTTTAACCAAAATGAACGTGTTGAGATTTGGAATACGGTTTTAACGAATCACCCAACGAAATTTCGATTAATTATTGGAGCGCGATCATCCATTTTTCTTCCTTTTCAAGATTTGGGATTAATCATAGTGGACGAAGAGCATGAAAATACGTTCAAACAGATCGATCCTTCACCGCGTTACAATGCACGCGATGCTTCGGTTGTATTAGCTCACATGCATAATGCTAAAGCTCTTATGGGAACTGCCACTCCTTCAATCGAAAGTTATCATAATGCCAAAGAGGGAAAATATGGATTGGTTGAATTGACTGAAAGATACCTGGGAATGCAAATGCCGCTCATATATTTTGCGAATCTTAGAAGTGAGAAAAAGCAAAAAAGCATGCAATCTCATTTTAGTAGTTTCTTATTGGATGGAATTCGTGAAGCGTTGAATAACCAAGAGCAAGTAATACTTTTTCAAAATCGAAGAGGATACACACCGATGTGGTCCTGCGAAGTGTGCTCATGGACTCCGCGATGTAAAAATTGCGATGTATCCTTGACTTATCACAAACAAACAAACACGTTGAAATGCCATTATTGTGGCCATATTTCACCACCGGTTGGAAGTTGTGGTGCTTGTGGAAGTAATCGCATTAAAATGGTTGGATTTGGCACTGAAAAAATTGAAGATGAGTTGAGTTTGTTTTTACCGAATGTAGTTATCAAACGACTGGATTTGGATTCAACGCGTTCCAAAAGTGCCTACGAAACGATTATTCATGAGTTTGAAGAAAGACAAATTCAAATCTTGGTTGGAACGCAAATGATCACTAAAGGATTGGACTTTGATAACGTTGGTTTGGTTGGTGTTTTGGATTCGGATATGCTTTTAAATCGACCGGACTATCGCGCTTTTGAGCGTTCATTTCAGTTGATGGTGCAAGTGGCAGGTAGAGCGGGTCGTAAAAACAAACAAGGTAAGGTTATTATCCAAACATCCAATCCTGATCAATGGGTGCTGGGGCGAGTGATGGAGCACGATTATAAAGGATTTTACGAAACTGAAATTCAAGAACGTAAAATGTTCTTTTATCCACCTTTTTACAAATTGATTCATTTGACCTTGCGAAATACCGACGAATTGAAATTAAATCAGGCAGCTCAAAATCTAGCCGATAAGTTAAAACCAATTTTTAAAGAACGCGTTGTTGGACCTGAGTTTCCAATCATTAAACGCATTCAGAATTTCTATATCAAAGAAATCAAAATCAAAATCGAAAAGGATGCTCCCGACAAAAAAGTGAAGGAGAAAATTCAGGAGATTATCGACTCATTCTATTCTGAAGCAGCCAATAAATCGACCCGATTGGCAATTGATGTGGATCCGTATTGAATTAATATTTAAAATAATAATGATAAAAAGCACTAATTACTCCGTTGATTAATCAATTTGGACAAATAATCTTTGATCAATTGAGAAATGAAATTTAAAACTATTGAATACATTTTGTCATCTTCCACGATTTTTTGTATATTTAGGTAACAATCATTTAAAATGAATCATCTAC
>Ga0256305_1000007_pt1 | contig 25322 bp, 10 predicted proteins | sample ColtaT_24_FD_189997 | JGI IMG/M metagenome (GOLD analysis project Ga0256305, IMG submission 189997) | Metatranscriptome of freshwater microbial communities from Columbia River, Oregon, United States - Colum_Yuk_RepB_8d (Metagenome... | ecosystem: Environmental > Aquatic > Freshwater > River... | reverse complement strand
TGTCCTTCAACGCCGCCACTTGGCTGGTCAACAGGTTAGGCATTTGAGCCGTCGTCAACGCCACCACTTGCGCCGTGGTCAACGCCTGGACTTGGTCTGTCGTCAGCTTCGTCAGGTCCGCTGCCTCCAGCGCTGCAACCTGAATGTCCTTAAGCGCCGCCACTTGACTGGTCAGCAAGTTCGGTATCTGTCCCGTCGTCAGTGCCACCACTTGCGCCGTTGTCAACGCTTGGACTTGGTCTGTCGTCAGCTTCGTCAGGTCCGCTGTCTCCAGCGCTGCAACCTGGTCTACCTTCAGTCCAGCCACTTGGCTGGTCAACAAGTTTGGCACCTGGCCTGTGGTCAGGGCTTGAACTTGGGTCGTGCTGAGTGTCTTGACCTGATCATCCGTCAGCATGACCAAATCCGCCGTCTGCAAAGCAGCCACTTGGTCTGTCTTCAGCGCTGCCACTTGGCTGGTCAACAAGTTCGGAACTTGGTCCGTCGTCAACGCCACCACTTGCGCTGTCGTCAGCGACTGTACTTGTGCAGTGGTGAGTCTGACCAGATCCGCCGTCTCGAGCGCGGCAACCTGAATATCCTTCAACGCAGCCATCTGGCTTGTCAGCAGGGCCGGCACGTGATCCGTCGTCAACGCCACGACTTGTGCTGTGGTCAGCGCTTGGATTTGCTGGGTTGTCAATTTGACCAAATCCGCTGTTTCAAGAACGCCCACCTGAGCTTCCAAAAGAGCCGCGACTTGCGATGTCACCAAGTTCGATGCTTGTGACGTGGTCAAGGACTGGATTTGGGCATCGGTGAGGGCTTGAATTTGGGAAGTGGTCAAGCTGGCAGCCTGAGCTGTGGTCAAAGCTTGAATTTGCTGGGTTGTCAGCGAGTCAATCTGGTCTGTGGTGAACTTGACCAAATCGCGTGTTTCCAGTGCCACGATCTGCGCCGTGCTCATGGCTGCCACTTGGTCTGCCAGCAAAGCAACTGCCTGGTTTTCTGTCAACGCTTCAATATCTTGTGTCCCGAAAGCCAAGATTTGGCCTGTGCGCAATGCCTGCAGTTGCGAGGTCAGCAAAGCAGCGGTTTGTGTCGTGCTCAGGGCGGCAATTTGGGCAGTTCCCAACAGCGGCAGCATGTCGGGTGACAATGCCACCAGGCTTTGGGTCGAAAACGCCGGAATTTGCTCGGTGGTCACGGCAACAGCCTGGCCGCTGTAAAGAACAGCCACTTGGGCGGTCTGAAGCGCAGCCACGTTGTTGGAAGACAGCGCAGCCACCTGGCTGGTGGAAAGCGCACGGATTTGTGCCGTGGTCAGGCTGGCGACCTGGCTCGTGGTCATCGCCAGGACATAGGCGGAGTTCAGCGCACCAAACTGGGTGGGAGTCAGCTTTTCCAAGGCCTGGGGCTTCAAGGCCGCCAGTTGGTCAATGGAATAGGCACCTATCTGCGACACGCTCAGAACCGCGGTTTGATCGGTGGTGAACGCAGCGACATCCGCCGTTTCCATGGCGCTCATTTGCGCAGACGTCAAGGCTGTCACCTGCGCTGTGCTCAAATTGGAAACTTGCAACGTGGTCAAACTGACCACCTGCGCGGTGGTCAAGGCTTGAACCTGGTCCGTCCCCAGCACCAACAAATCTTGCACTTCAACTGCAGCCACTTGCTGGGTTGTCAGGCTGGACAACAGCAGGGTTGAGAGGGTGCTGGCTTGTTGTGTGGTCAGTGCGACCACCTGCGCCGTTTGGAAAGCCTGAATCTGCCTTGAATCCAGGGCATTCAAGTCGCTGGTCAGCATGGCCTGAATGCCGTCAGTGCGCAAAGCTTGCAACTGTGCCGTGGTCAGGGCTGCCGCTTGCACCGCTGTCAAGGCGGCCACCTGCGCCGTACCCAAAGCCTGAACAGCTTGGGTAGAAACGGCAGGCACTTGCGTTGCTGTCAATGACGACCATTGGGCAGTGGACAAAGCAAAGACCTGGGCCGTCGTCAAAGCTGCGGCCTGCGCGGTCGTGAGTCCTGCCAACTGCAGCGTGGACATGGCGGCCAAATCACGCGTTTCGAGCGCTGCGACCTGTTCGGTGCGCATACCAGCAATTTGCGCGGACGAAAGGGCCTGCGATTGTTGTGTGGTCAAAGCCACCACTTGGTGCGTCTGCAAAGACCGCAACTGCTGGCTCGACAAGGAAGCCACCACATTGCTGGTCAGCACCTCGACTTGGGCCGTGGACAAAGCTGTGAGTTGGTCAGTCGTGAATGCAGCAGATTGTTGGGTGGTCAGGCTGGCGGCATCCACCAATTCCAACGCGCTGAATTGCAAAGTGCTCAAGCTGCCAACTTGGCTGGCGGACAGGCCTTGGATCTGGGCGGTTGTCAGCGCTTGCACCTGGGCTGTGGTCAAACCAGCCAAGGTCGAAGTGGCCACATTCTTGAGTGTTGCCACAGGAATGGCCTCGGCTTGTGCCGTGGTCATGGCAGCAAACTGCGCTGCGGTCAGAGCATTCAATTGAGCTGAATTCAGCGATGCCGCTTGGTCGGTCTTCAGAGTTGCCAGCGACTGGGTAGTCAGCGCACTGACCTGCAAAGAGGTCAAAGCCCTGACTTGTGCCGTCGTCCAGCCAACCACCTGCTGGGTAGACAGGACGTTCACCTGGGCTGTGGTCAATGCACTGATGACGCTCGATTGGATTGCTCCCAAATCACGGCTTTGCAAAACTGCCACTTGGCTGGTCTTGAGCGAGGCCACCTGACTGGCATCGAGGTCGGCCATTTGCGCAGTGGTCAATGCCACCACTTGGTCCGTCCGCAAGGCTTGCAGTTGCGCTGTGCTCAAAGCTGAGAGCGAAGCAGATGTCATGGCTTCCACTTGGGCAGTGGTCAAGGAGCGGATTTGATCGGTCGTCAGTCCAACTGTTTGAACTGCTCGCAAAACAGCCATGTTGGCAGTTGTCAGGCTGGAAATATCACGCGACTCCAGCATTGACAATTGGGCACTTGAAAGCACATAAACCTGATTGGACCCCAGGGCAAGGACCTGCGCTGTCGTCAAAGCGGCAATTTGATCAGCATTCAATGCAGTGATGACACCCGTCGGCAATGCATTCAGGTCACCAGTTTCCAGAGCCACCAACTGGGCCGTCGACAGATAAGGAACTTGCGATGCCGAGAAAGATGCTGCCTGCTCGGTGGTCAAAGCCACCAATTGCTGGGTACTCAGAGAAGCAACCTGTGGATAGGTCAGTTTTCCAATGTTGACCGGATCGATGGCTGCAAATTGCGATGTACTGAAGGCCTGGAATTGCTCCGTGCTGAGAGTTCGAATTTGCGTGTAGTTCAGAACACCGACTTGATCATCCGTCAGCGAACGCAAATCCTCTGTTTGGATCTTGGCAACCTGCGCAATGGTCAGTGCGGCCACATGTGCGGTAGTCAAGTTCGCAAATTGCAGCGTGGTGAGCGCCTGAATCTGAGCCGAAGACAGGGTGGTGAATTGGCTGTCGCTGAGGCTGGCGATATCCCTGGTTTCAAAGGCCGCGATCTGCTCAGTCTTCAAGGCATTGAGTTGATCCGCTTTCAAGCCAGCCATTTGACCCGTGGTCAGCAGGACCACCTGCGCCGTATCCAGGGCTCGAAGTTGATGCGAGCTCAAGGACTGAATTTGACCCGTGGTCAGCGCCTGAACTTGCGCTGTGGTCAAGGCTTGCATCTGTGCCGTTGTCAAGCCAGACACCGCACTGGATTTGAGGACCACCAACTGGTCTGTCTTGAGCGACTGCAAATCGAAGGTCTCGATGGCGGCCAGCTGTGTGGCGCTCAAGGCCTGGACGGCGGTTGTCTGAAGCGCAGGCCACTGCGCTGTGGTCATCGCCTTGATTTGCGATGTCGTCAGGTTGCCAAGTTGCACCGAATCGAGGGAACTGATCTGATCAGTTGTCAAGGCGGCCACTTGCTGTGTGGTCAACATCACCACTTGGCTGCTGCCCATGGCATCCAGTTGTGCCGTCGTCAAGGCACTGACCTGTGCTGTGCCCAGTGCCGCCAACTGCCAAGAATTCAGGGCCCGCAAACTGTTTGTGGTCAAAACAGCCAAGTCGGCTGTTTGAATCGCAACAATTTGTGCTGTCGTCAAGCCCCCCAGTTGCTGCGACGTCAGCGCGCTGAATTGTGCGGTGTCCAGAGCTTGCAGTTGCGCCGTACCAATCGCACCAAACGCTGCGCTGGGAATCACAGAAAGCTCATCCGTGGAGAGCACTGGCAATTGCGCAGTGCTCAATGCGGCCATCTGCAGCGATGACAACGCCTTGACCTGCAGGGTATCCATCCAACCGATTTGCGCTGTGCTCAGCTGTGCAACCGCCTGAGTAGACAAGGCGACAATTTGCGCTGAACTCAGCACATTCACGTGATCTTCAGGCAAGCCCTGAATTTGCGAGCCCGACAACGCCCCCATCTGCGCCGCCGTCAAAGCTTGCACTTGTGATGTTGACAAATTCCGCAGTTGGTCGGTGGTCAAACTGCCAATTTGTGATGTCGTGAAGGCCCGCAGCTGCGCACTGTTGAGGGTCGCCAAATCACGTGTTTCCAGAGCCTGAACCTGCCCTGTCAGCAAGGCAGCAAGCTGTGTAGAACCCAAGCTGGCAACTTGCAGAGTCGATAGTGCGGCAATCCGATCGGTGGCTAGCACTTTGACTTGAGCTGCGGTCATCAGCGCCAGCTGAGCAGTAGTCAATCCAGCAAGCTGACTGGTTTCCAGGACTTTGACCTGGTCCGTTGTCAAATTCGCCCATGCCACCGCAGAGAGGGCAGTCACTTGGTCGGCGTCAAGAACCGACAAGTCGGCTGTTTCGATGGCGAAAACTTGATCAGACTCCAGCGCTGCCATTTGCGTGGTTGCGAGGGAATCCCATTGGACTGTGGTCAGTGCACGCACCTGCGCCGTGGTCAATGCGCCCATGAGGGACGATGACATGGCATTGAGATCTGCAGGATCCACCACGGCCAACTGGCTGGTTTGTAGCGCCATGACTTGCAATGAGTTCAACGCTGCGAATTGCTTCGTTTCCAACGCCATGACTTGCGCTGTGGTCAGCAGCGTCATTTGCTGTGAGCTCAAGCCTTTGAGGGCGGCCGTACTCAACGCCGCCATGTCCGATGTTTCGACGGCGACCAGTTGTGCCGTGCTCAAACCGCTCAGCTGGGCTGAGGACAGCGCCATCGCTTGAGCGGTACTGAGTGCCTGAATTCGATCCGTTGCCAACGACGAAATGACCGAAGAGCGCAAAGCGGCAATATCTTGGGTATCCAGGGCGCCCACTTGTGTCGTGGTCAAGGCGGCCAGCAAGTTGCTGGACAATCCGGCCCATTGCGCGGTTCCCAAAGCGGCCACTTGTCCGGTTTGAAGCAAGGCAAACTGAGCCGTACTCAGCGCGTTGACCTGTGCTGGAACAAAACCCGCCACTTGCGCCGTGCTCAACAAATTCAGTTTGTCGGTAGCCAAAGCGCTCAAAGTCACAGCATCCACACCAGGCAGCGCCTGAGAGGTAATAGCAGCAAATTGCGCCGTGTCCAGTGCACGAACTTGCGTGGTTGTCAAAGCGCCAACCTGGTCGGAGTTCATGGCTGCAATTTGCCGCGTATCCAATACAGCCACTTGTGCCGTGTTCAGGGCGTAGACCTGATCCGAGCTCATCGCTGCGATCTGCGATGTGCTCAACTGATCCACCTGGGCGGTCGTCAAGGCTTTGAACTGGGCGCCGGACAAAGACTTCAGTTGCAAGCCAGTCAAGACAGACAGATCGTCAATTTCAATCGCTTGAATTTGACCTGTGGTCATGTAGGACAGTTGCAGCGCGCTCAAGGCGGCAACTTGTGTCGTACTCAGCGCTGCAACTTGGTCAGTGGCCAGCGCTCTAATTTGGCCCATGTTCAAAATGGCCAATGCACCGGTTGTCAGGACAGCAACCCGATCGTCATCCAACCCTGCAATTTGCGCAGTGGTCAGGGCCCCGGCTTGCGCTGGCTTGAGCAAGGTGATTTGTGCCGTCGTCAACGCATTCAACTGCGCTGGCAACAACTGACCGACCTGGTTGGAGGACAGAGAGGTGAATTGACTGTCAGTCAATTGGGTCATTTGTTGCGTGCTCAAGGCGCGCAATTGCAAACTGCTCAAAACTGCAAGGTCTTGGGTTTCCAATGCCTTGACCTGGCCTTCACTCAATCGGTTGATTTGCGCTGTGGTCAGCGCAACTACCTGGGCAGATCCCAGTGCTGCGATGTCGGATGTTTCCAAACCAGCCAGTTGGTCGGTTTTCAAGGCTGCTAACTGCGCCGCGCTGAGGCTCGCCACTTGGGTCGTGGTCAACTGTTGCAATTGTTGCGTCGACAATGCGCGCACCTGCGCCGTTGTCAAGGACTGCAGCTGGGCTGAGCTGAAGACCGCCAGATCTGCCGTTTCCAGGGCAGCTATCTGATCCGTCCGCAATGCGGCAAGCTGATTGGACCGCAGGCTTGCATATTGCAACGTTCCCAGCGCCTGAACCGCTGCCGTGGTCAGCGCCGTGATTTGAGAGGGAAGCAACGCTGCCAATTGCGCGGTGCTCAGGTTGTTCACATACTCCACGTCCAGAGCAGCCAGCTTGCTGGGGTCAATGCCGATCAGCTGCGACGATTTGAGTGCAGAGAACTGCGCAGTGGTCAAAGCGTCCAGTCGGTCTGTGGCCAACGCTTGGATTTGGGTCGACGTCAAGCCTGCCAAATTGGCGGTGGTCATGGCAGCCAGTTGGGCTGTCGTCAAACCGGCAATTTGAGCTGTGCTGAGTCCGCCAATTTGTGCGGAAGAAAGGGCTTGTACCTGATCGGTGCTCAAAACACTGAGTTGGTCTGCCCGCAGTGCGGCGAGTTGGGTGGCGCCCAGCTTGAAGGCGGAAACCTGCGCCGTGTTCATGCTGAGCATCTGTGCGGTCGTCAGAGCGCCCAATTGCACAGAATTCAAGGCCGCAAATTGGGTCGTGCTCAAGGCGCGGAATTGGTCCGTCGAGAGCGCTTGAATTTGCGCGGTCGTCAACGCCGCGATGTTGCTTACATTCAAGGCGACCAAGTCGGTGATTTCAAGGGCTTTCAGTTGAGCAGTGCTCAAAGCAACGACTTGCGACGACTTCAGGGCCGATGCTTGCAATGTGGCGAGAGCCTGCAGCTGCGCCGTCCCCAGGGCTTTCATCTGATCGGCAGTCAGGGCACCCACTTGGGTGGCCGACAAAATCGCCAAGTCTTCCCCATCCAACGAAGCAAGCTGCGCCGTTGTCAAATTGGCCAACTGGTTGGCCGACAAAGCGCTGACCTGGGAGGTCTTGAGAGACTGAATTTGCTGCGTGCCAAGCGATGCCAGCTTAGAGGCCGACAGGGCGGCGACTTGCTCGGTGGTCAGTTGAGAAATCTGGGCAGTGTCCAGGACTGCCAGTTGTGCCGTGGAGAGTGCCTTGAATTGGTCTGCGCTCAGAGCGACCAGATCACGCGTTTCAATGGCAGAAAGCGCCGTGGTAGATACAGCGGCGATCTGGGTTGGCGTCATGGCCTTGAATTGATCGACGGTCAAAGCCTGCAGCTGCGAGGTGTCGAGGACAGACAACTTGGCTGCTGAAAGCACCTTGAGCGTATCCGTTTGCAATGCCGCAATTTGTTCTGTCTTCAGTGCGGCCAACTGGCTCGTACTCAGTCCGCTGACTTGCGACCAGCTCAGCGCTGCCACTTGCGCGGTACTCCAGGCGCGTACATCTTCTGTGGCCAGAACGGCCAACTGATGCGACCCTAACGCTGCCACTTGCGCGGTGGTGAAACTGGCCACTTGCCCAGTGCTCAGGCTTTGCAGTTGCAGGCTTCCCAAGGCCTTGATGTCAGCCGAATCGATCGCAGCCAAGCGGCTGGTCGTCAAATTGGCAAGTTGCTCAGTGGTCAGCGCCAGCACCTGGCTGGAACCGAGCGCCACGATTTGATCTGTGCTCAACGCATTCAGCTGCGCTGTTCCCAGACTGGCCAACCCATTGGAAGAAAGAGCGGCAACCTGGGCTGTCAGCAAGTTGCCCAGTTGTTCCGTGGTGAGAGCCGCAACTTGGGTCGTGGTCAAAGCGCGTATCAAAGCAGAATTCATGCTCCTCAAATCGGCCACTTCGATGGCACTGATTTGTTCGCCACTGAAACCCACCACCTGCGTCGACGCCAGTGCGGCATATTGCGAGGTGCTCAAGCCGACCACCTGTGCCGTGGTCAAGGCACGCATCTGGGCAGAAGCGAAGCTTGACCATTGCGCGGATTGAAGTGTCGCCAGATCGGCGGTCTCCATGGCGGCCACCTGCAGCGTGCTCAACGATCGAATTTGACCCGAGGTCAATACCAGTGCTTGTGCCGTGTTGACCGCAGCCAATTGATCGGTTCGCATAGCCGCAACCTGCCTATCGGTCAGGGCGATCCAGTCGGCAGTTTGCAAGACATTGATTTGATCGGTGCGCATCGACGCAATCTGCGCCGTGCTCATGGAAGACACTTGCGTTGAATTGAGTGCAACGACTTGGGCTGTTGTCAGGCCAGCAATGTGTGAAGTCAACAGGCCCTTGACTTGATCGGAGTTGAGCACCCCAACCTGGCTGTCACCCCACAGCGCCACCTTGTCCGTGGACAGCGCCTGGATTTGTTGGGACGACAAACCCTTCATGTCTGCCGTTTCCAAAGCAGCCACCTGGTGGGTCTGCAAGGCAGCAATTTGACCTGTGGCCAATGCACTGACCTGTACTGAGTTCAAGCCCACAATTTGAGCCGTGGTCAAAGCTTGAATCTGGTCTGTTTTCAGCGCGCGCAAACTCGCGGAACCGAATGCCGCGATTTGATCGGTTTTCAGGGATTGAATCTGCGTCGTTGACAACAAGGTCAGTTGAGCGGTGCTCAAACTTTGAACCTGCTTGGAGGTCAGCGCGCGAATGTCATGGGTTCCCAGTTGGGCAACCGCCTCTTGACTCAGACTGTTCAATTGGTCTGCACTGAGTTGCGCAATCTGCGATGTTGTAAGCGCAACCACCTGCGCCGTTTGCAGCGCAGCGACCTGCACAGAAGACAAACCAGCAAGTTGGGCTGTATTCAGGACAGCCAAATCATTCTCTTCCAGCGACTGGACTTGCAACGTAGTCAAGGCGCGTATCTGACCCGATGTCAGCGCGGCCACTTGCTGAGTTCCCAAGGCCGCCAGTTGGTCGGTACGCAAATTGGCCATTTGCGTTGCAGACAATGCAACGATGTCCCGAGTTTCAAGGCTGGAAATTTGATCCGTGCGCAGTGCGGCCAGTTGTGCCGTGGTCAATGCGAAGACTTGTGAAGAATTCAGCGCCCACACTTGTGCGGTCGTCAGAGCCGTCACTTGCTGTGTCAACAGGCTTCTGATTTGGGCGGAAGTCAATCCCCCAATTTGAGCGGCATTCCACAGAGAAATCTTGTCAGTGGACAGAGCTTGCAACTGGGCAGAGGAAAGCCCGACCAAGTCTGCCGTTTCCAAAGCAATGACCTGATGTGTTTGCAAGGAAGAAACTTGTGCGGTCGTCAAGGCGGCCAGTTGTGCAGAATTTAAGCCTGCCACTTGGGTGGTGGTCAAGGCTTGCACTTGTGCCGTGCTCAGCGCCTTGATGCTGGCCGTTGGCAATGCAGCGACCTGCTGTGTATTCAAAGCCTGTAGCTGGCTGGTTTGAAGCGCCAGCAACTGGCGCGAGTCCAGGTTGCTGATTTGTGTGGTGGACAAAGCCTGAATGTCCGCAGTCTCCATGCTCTGGAGCACAGCTGTCGTCAAACTGTTTAATTGCTGCGAATTCAATGCACTCACTTGGCCTGTGGTCAGTGCAATCACTTGGCTTGTGGTCAAACTCGCCATTTGAGCGGCCGTCAGCCCCGTCAATTGCGATGAACGAACAGCCACCAGATCTGCCGTCTCCAGGGCCTTGACTTGCTGGGTGGTCAGCGCCTGCAATTGCGAGGAGTTCAAGGCAGCCGCCTGCACGGTGCTCAGGGCGACAATTTGATCGGTGCGGAGCGAAGAAATTTGCTCTGAAGTCAGCGCACTGGCCTGAGCCGTGCTCATCAACTCCACCTGGGCGGTGGTCAAAGCTGCTACTTGGGACAGGCTGAGCGTGCGCAGTTGGCTAGAGTTCAATGATGCCAACTGGCCCGTGCTGAGCGATGTGATTTGCGAGGTCGTCAGCGCCGTCCACTGGGAAGACTGCAAGGCCCGCAGGTTCAGCGTTGAAAGCGCCTGAATTTGCCCCGCAGTGAATGCAACGAATTGCTCCGACGACAGTGCGCGCAAGCCCGTGGAGTTGATGGCTTGCAACTGGGCGTCAGACAACGAAGAAATAACGCTCGTTGAAAGCTTTTTCAGGTTCAGAACACTCAGACTCCCCACCTGGGCAGTCGTCAAACCCGTCGCCTGTGCGCCGGACAGGTTACCGAGCTGCCCTGCCAATGCGGCAATCTGATCCGTACTCAATGCCGCCAGCTGGGCCGTTGACAAGCTGACCAGCTGATCCGAGCTGATCCCTGTCAGCTGTTTGGTGGCAAACGTGGCCACATCACTGGGCGTCAGAGAAGCAAATTGCTCGGTGGTCAGTGCTTTGAACTGGGTGGCACTCAGGGCCTGCAAATCGGCGTCGCTCAGGGCTTGCAGTTGGGCGGTGGTCAAGCTGGAAATCTGGGTTGACGTCAGGCTGGCAATTTGCGCGGTGGTCCAGGCCGCGACGTTGTCAGTCTCCAAAGCGCTGAGCTGGTCTGTTCTCAGGGCTTTGATTTGCGTCGCTGTGAACGCTTGCACCCCGACATCGCTCAGGGCCACCACCTGACTGGTGTCCAGCGCACCAATCAGTGAAGCGGTCAAGACCGAGATTTGTGCCGGCGTCCATTGCGCGAGGTCAGACGTGCTGATGCCAGCCATTTGAGCCGTCGTCAGGGCTCGGATGGCCGAGGTGGTAAGTGTTCTGTAGTCAACCGTCATTTCGTTCTCGCTTTCGCATAGCCGCGACCACGTCCAGACCTTGAACGCAATACCGGCTTCTCACAATCGGCACGAAATAAAAATTCTTGAGTAATTTTTTTCATGAATTCGTGCGATTGCAGCAAATGATTGAATATGGATGAATTGGTGTTCATTGTTAAATTTTTATGAAATCTATTAGGCTCATCATCCATTTCGGAAAGTGTCTCGTACTCTGGCATATGCCTGAAGGTATTCAGGAAACCCCTGCTCGCGCGCAGCCAGTTTGAGGGCGTCGCTCAGCACCACTTCGTGTGGGTATTTGCTCAGCGTCAAGCCAGACCATGCGCACTGGAATGTGTCGTAACTTTTCAGCTTCCAATCCGCTTGAACACACAATATCAAGCTGGCAATTCGCTCCATCAGGAAAACTTTGCGGGGTACACCGTTTTTGTAATGCGTGGGCGCCAGCAAGCTTTGTTTCAGGGATGAGTCAGGGCCTGCCTCGCAAAATGCAAACAGTTTTTCAGTCCATTGGAGCCAGGCCCGCCAAAAGGCAGGTTTTGCCACAAAAAAGTTACTGAACACAATTTGCCGAGAATCCATGATCAATTGGTTGAGGTCGAGTCCCCAGCCCATGAGGTTGACAAACTCCTGGGACACGTCACGAAATCCTGGATCGAGGAAATCGTTTTGCTCGAAAACATTGAGAAAGCAAGCGCCAAAATCAGGCTGAGGACTGAATGTGACCAGATCGTGATCATTTGTCAAATTTGACATGAATTGCCGAATGGCATGCCCGTTCAGGCCGGTTTTTTCAAGCAAACGAGGAGAGAAAAAACCATAGTAGGCGTCCTCAGCCAAGTGATGGGCCATCAAATAATTGCGAATAGGCCAATATTCTTGCCAATCGGGCCTTGTATTGGCTCGGTTGTCCAGCACCTGCATACCTGCAGAAGCCAATTGAAACGTTTCTTCAGAATAAGCAATGTGCATCAGATGAACTTGGCCTGGATCGATGGCAGCCCTGACTGGCTGCGACTTCCTCTCAGACAATGATCGGGGGGTCATGGCAACGGTGGGAACTGCCACACGCGCCTCGACCTCCCCGGTGCGATTTTCCCAGGCCCCCACCAGCAAGCCCTCCATATCGCGAGTAAATGCTTTGGGGTCAAAAATGTCGCCCGTCGCAATCAGATGCCATAATTTTTCGCGCAACAAGCGGTAAGCATCACTGTCTTGTGCCAATTGAACCGCCCTGTCCTCATAAGATTGGAGGTCGTGCGTGATCAAACTGTCCAACGCCATGTTTTTAAGCAAGCTGCCAGCCATGCGCGACACAAATGTTTTGCCGCTCAAAGTCAGAATGGGCAAGCCGACAGAGAGCGCATCTCGGGCTGTTGAGCCAGCGTTGTAGGGAAACCCGTCCAAAAACAGATCTGCCAATTGAAGGTTGGCCAGGTATTGTTCCTTGCTGACTCGGCCACTGAAAACCAGACGCTCGGGCGATACGCCATGCTGGACGGCCGCAGCTTTCATGTTGGCCGTGGCCCAAGGGTTATCGTCCACGAGCCACAGGCAAGACTCGGGGCACCGGCGCAGAATTCTCATCCAGCTGGCAAAAACTGAATCGGTGATTTTGTAGGCGTTGTTGAAAGAAGCAAAAATAAAGCCCTGGGCAGGCAGGCCTTGTGCTGCACGCGAGGTGGGCGCAGCCACAACTCTCTGACGATCAGCAGGCAAAAATGAACTCTGCAGATACAGCGGGGCTTCACTGAAATAAGGTTGCAGCTCGGGCGGCAATGAATAGGCATCGGTCAACACATGGTCAATCCAGGGCATGGCTGTGGGACCAATGAACCCCAAATAGGTCACCTGCAAGGGCGCAGGGCGCATGGCCAAAATGCCATGACGCAGGCCACTGCTCAGGCCTTGCAAATCGATCAGAATATCAATCCCCAAGGCCGCAATTCTTTGCGCCACGGCCTCGTCACTCAGGGCGTGAACCTTCTCGACATGTTCAAAACCCGCCAGCAATCGGGCCCTGTAGGCTGAACCGTCCTCTGGGCTGTAATCGAATGCGAAAATTTCAAAGCGCTCGCGGTCATGCGATTCAATCACCTCGGCCAGCAGCAAACCGACTGCGTGCATGCACAAATCGCCCGACAGATAACCCAATCGGATCCGCCCGGGTCGACGTAGGGGAGGGAGGGCCAGAGGGGACGGATTTTGTGTCAGCTTGCGCCCCACAAAATTCCGGGATGCCAGCAGTTGCATCGCAGGCTCATCGGTATGAGCCAACATGCCCAAGGGGGAAAACGACATCAACATATCGTGTTGGCTCAGGCCTGGCAAGGGTTGCAAAACAGGCCACTTGCATTGACGTTGTCTCAAATGAAGCCAGTGCTGCAAAGCATCAGGCTGCTGGGGTTTCAACGCCAGGCTTTGCTTCAATGCCGATTCTGCCTGCTCGTAGTGGCGAAGCTTTTCTTGAAAACGACCCAAGTTGTTGTAGGCCATGATCAGCAGCGGGCGTTGTGCCTCGACCTCAGGCTGTGCAATTTGCGTCACTTCGCGCCATGCAACCAAAGCCTGCTCGTTTTGTCCAGAGGCCTCGAACTGACTTCCCAAATTAAGTCGCGCCTCCAAGAAATTGGGCTCAGCGGCGATCGCGTTTTGGTAAGCACGAATGGCCGCATCTCTCGATCCTTGTTCGCCGCGAATGACCCCCAGGTTGAACCAGGCCACATGCGTCAGGGTTTGGCCCTTTTTTTGCAACCATTCTTCGTACAAAGAGGCGGCGGCTTCCAGTTGCCCCGCGGCTTGGCATGCCTGTGCTTGCCCCAGCAGCTGGGCTAAGGGCATGGATTGCACCCCTGCCTGGGCAGGCTTTGCATCGGATGAAATATTCTTTTTCGCGCGCATAGTGATCACTTTTTTGTCTAACCCCAAGGTGGCCTACCCCGGAGAGTTTCCGCCGTCTTCTGTCAGAAAGACGGCGGCGTGAACCTATGCTGCAAGTGTCGCGCCAACGAAAATAGCGGCAAAAAAAAGCCCAGCCATAGGGCTGGGCTTGAATGAAGAACTTTTGAATTACTTCAGCAGAGCCAATACGGTCTGAGCCGACTGGTTGGCTTGTGCCAACATCGCGGTCGCCGCCTGCGAGATGATTTGCGCACGCGCCAGGTTGGTCGTTTCCGTCGCGTAATCGGCATCCAGAATGCGGCTGCGTGAAGCAGACATGTTCTGCGTCGACTCAGTCAGGTTGCTGACCACGGCCTCCAGACGGTTCTGTACCGCACCTGCCCGAGCCTGAATGCTGATGACCCCGTCGATGGCTGCATCCAGTGCGGTGATCGCAACATTGGCTCCCGACTGAGACGATACATCGATGTCAGCCACTTTCACACCACTCGCTGAACCACCAAAAGTGCCTCGGCGGAACCCCAGAGCATCAAAGTTGGCATTCGACTCCGAACCGCTCTTGACAGTGAACGCCTTATCAGATGACATGGTGACACGGGCAAAATGCGTGACCACGGTACTGTTCGTGACATCGGCTCCGACATCTACACCGGATAAACCAATGTTGGCAGCAGTGCCACCGTTCACACCCAATGAAATGTTACGTCCGTCTGCAGCCTCAAGTTTGAGGCCATCAGAGTAAAGAGATGCCACGACGCCTGTGACGCCCGACTTGGCATTGATGATGGCCACCAGTTGTTCGCGGTTGAAGGTTCCACCGCTGGTGGTGAATGTTTCACCGTTGATACGGAAACTGGAAACACCGGTAGAAGCGGTAAAAGCACCACCATACAAGACGTTGGCCTCAGCCTTCGCTTTGACCCCAGTAATGGCTGTCTTTTTGTTGATCGCAGCAGCAATGGCGATAGCACTGGAGGCCTTGGTTGAAGACTCTGCACTGGTGTCAGATGCATTGTCATCCCCGGCAATAGCAGCATCAATCTGAACATCATTGATGATCATGGTGTTGCCGTTCAACAAACCGGGGGTTGTGCTGTTCGTTGCAGTAGCTGCGGGCGTTCCTGCAGCAGCCACAGCGCGTTGCTTCGAAGAAATTTGAGCAATGTTTGGACTGAAGGTCCCTACAGAAAGGCCGGCGTTAGCAATCGATCCGCCAATTTTTGAACCGATGACGATGGGGGAGCCATTTTTGGAGGTCAGGGTGAAATCGCCAACCGTGGTTGTACTTGCGGTGATACCAGTACTGGCAGCAGTCAAGTTGTTGCCACCAAATGCGCCCACCACGATGTTACGGCCGTCCTTGGCAACCAACACGACACCCTGGGCATCATCGTGTGTGTTGACTGCAACGACTCCAGTCTGGGTGGAAATGGCGTTGATAGCTGCAATAACGGCATTGCGAGAATCTTCGGTGTCTTTGGTTGTGTAAATGGTACTTGTCGTAACACCGTTAATGGTAATTGTTCCGTCAGTACCCGACGTTTGCGGCGTCATTTTTTGTCCGTAGCTGACAGTTTCTGCCACTGTGGCGGTAACGCCAGAAAATTCAGAAACTCGATTAATTGCCGCCGCTTTTGCAATGGCGCTGCTGGCGGGTGATGCACTGGACCTTGAATCATCTACGGCCAAGGATGCCCCGACTTCCACACCATTGATCAGCAAGTCCCCAGAAGCTAACGCTGAGGTCGACACCGCTGAGGAACTCAAAGCCGGCAGAGCACCTTGGCCAATATCCTTGGTCTGAACAGACAAAAATCCCACTGTCATCGAATCCGATGCATTGGTACCGGTCTGCAGGCGCACAGCCGTGGCACTGCCATCCAGCAACTTGATGTTGTTGTGGTTGGTTTTGAGAGCGATGCTGTTAATTTCAGCCTTCAGTTGATCGACTTCAAACTGCAGGTTGTTTCGATCGTCACCGCTCATGGCGCCGTTGGAAGCCTGGACCGCCAATTCACGCATGCGCTGGAGCATGTTGGTGATTTGTCCCAACGCCCCTTCAGCTGTTTGCGCCATGGACAAACCGTCGTTGGCGTTGCGCAGGGCCACTGCGTAGCCGCGCAGTTGCGAAGTCATGCGACTGGAGATGGCCAAACCGGCGGCATCGTCCTTGGCACTGTTGATGCGCAGACCCGTGGAGAGTCGCTCCATGGATGTTGACAGCGATTTTTCCACTGAGCTGAGGGAGGCTCCCGCAGCCAGGGATTTCACGTTGGTATTAATCACGGACATGATGTTTCTCCTACAAAGTCCATCACAAAGATTTCACAAAATTCAGAAAAGTGTTCCTGATGACACAAGAATCGACCACCAGAGAAATTACTTGAGATTCAAATGCAAAGATTTATGCCAAACCGTTGTGCAAGATGCCCTTGAAGCTTTCGATGCTGTGGGCCAACTGGACCACCACTTCATTGGGAATCTGACGCACGACTTCGCCGGTCTCGGCGTTCTTGACATACACCACTGGTCGACCCAGTTTGTCGTCCATTGCAAAGCTCAAACCGCGGCCGCCATCCCGAACCATCTCGTTGAGTCGGTTGATCGCGTCCTCTAGGTTTTGCTTCATGCGCTCTGTGTCAACCCGAATTTCCGCTTTCGGAATGGGTGTGGTCAAAGCTGAGGACACTGGCGCAACTTCGCCCCCGCGGGCCGCATTGGCAGCCGCGGGGGCTGCGGCGGCATGGGGCATCGCGGCTCTGACCCCCGCTTGCAGTTCTGAAATCATGGATCACCATCCTTTCCTGTCATCCACGGACCATTGAAAAAACAACCGCCACCTGGAGGTAGGGTTGCGTGGAACAGGAATCGGTCAGACAGCGAACAACTTGAGCGTTTTCGCCAAAAGATTTAATTTGAATCCTAAAGGATTCAAATTTCGGATTGCAAGGTGTTATTTGTTGGTGTAAGCGGCCATCATGCCGTCAAACGTAGATTTCAGGCTGGCCTTTTGGGTGTTCACGCGACCCACCAAACTGTCCATGGCAGCAAATTGTTTGGTGTATCGGGCCAGCAAGGTATCCATCCGGGTTTGCAAATCAGTGAGCTCTTTTTGGTACTTCGTATTTTGCGTGCTGGCAGACTCACTTTGTCCAATCAGCGGTCCGGACTTGTCCAGCAATGTGGTGAGCTTTCGAACGGCGTCACCCATCAAACCTGCGGGTGCTTTGGAATAGGCACTCAGGTTCTCATGGTTGCCTGTCAGAGACTTGACGACATCACTGAAGTTGGATTGCAGCGCGCTGTCCAGCTTGGCGCTGTCAAGGCTCATCACCCCTTTTTCGTTCAAGCTGAAACCCAGTTGCCACATGGCGTTGACCGAGCTCCCCGGGGTACTCGAGGAGCCTTGGAAAAGACTGCGCAGTTGTTGGCGAACCATGCGCACCGTTGAATCCCCCACCAGGGTTGCGCCATAAGTATCCAACGTAGATTTCGGGTCGGCAACCTGATTCAGCAAATCGCTGGCATCGTTGTATGCCGTGACGAGATCGGCCATTTTTGTTTTCAGGCTGGTCGTGTCTCGCGCCATGTCCAGAACTGCGGAGCCTGTGGTGGTGCCACGCAAATTGAGTGTGACCCCTGCAATGGCATCGGTCACCGTGTTGCTGTTGCGGGTCATCGAAATACCGTTGACCGAAAAAACCGCGTCTGTTGCGTTTTCGTAACCTGTGATCGCCGAAAAATCGATATCGGTTGTTGCGCTTGTAAGCGTGAAATCTTGGGTCACCCCGGTCGAGCCCGTCACCAAGATTTTGTACGGTTTCAGAGCGTTGCCGGTGTTGACCAGTTCAGCTTTGACACCCGCGTTTTTAGCGTTGATGGCAGCGACGACACCTTCGGGTGTCTGCGCAAAGCTGTTCTTCAACAATATGGGCGAAGTCAAAGGACGCTGGGTTGCAGATGCAAAAAGCAAACTTCCGTTAACCACTGACACCGTGATATCTGAACTGCCATCGAGCGCGCGAATCTGGCTTTGCAAATTAGACGCCAGGTCGGTCAATGTGGCCGTCGCAGGCGCTGGAATGAGGGTCTGTGGGGTTCCGTTGATGGTGATAGCGAAACCCTTGAAATCATTGACAGAGGCCAACGTTCCAAAGCTCACCCCATCCAGCCGCGCTGGATTGCCAGCCACAGAATCCACAGGCGTGCCAGAGTTGGCACCGGCAGGTGCCATGTCAATGGACATTTGGCTTGACAAACTCAGGCCACTGAGCGTTCGTCCAGAGGCAGAAAAGACTTGGAGGGTTCCGCCAACCTCTCGAACGCGCAGGTCGTCGCGTTCATCCAGCTGTTGCAATTGGCTCTGGATGTTCTCTGCCAGACTTTTAAGTGTGGCTGCTGCTGGGGCGGGCACAATGTCATGGGCCACGCCATCCACGGTAATCTTGAAACTTTTGAAGTCAGCAAGAGAGGGGGTGCTTCCAAATGAAACAGCGCCAGTGCTGACTGTGCTCAGGGCTGCTTGGGTGACCGTGCGCGAAGCAGAGCTGAAAGTAAGTGAGTTGCCCGAGACAGTCACATGGATATCGCTGGCGCCCGCAGATGCCAGTTGCGCCTCGACCACAGACTTGAGGTCGTCCAACGTGCTGATGGTCGTGCCGACTGGCAAATTAAGGGCAATGTCTTGGCCGCCCGCCGTCAACGTCAACCCCGTGAAAGGTGTGCCGGTGCTGCCAACCTCTACGCCTTGGAGGGTCGCGCCAGAGGCTGAGCCTGTCACAGCACCTGCGGCAGGCCCCAGTGATGTGCCTACAACAATGCCAGGATTGTCACTTCTCAACGTCAAACTGAACGGTGCGCTCAAAGCAGCCGTTGGGCTGACAAACGCCTTGGCATCTGGGGAAATGATGCGCTTTCCTTTGGCAATCGCGTCGATCTTCACGTCATGCCCGCCCACAGCTGCAGCGGTGCTTGTGGTCGCACTGAAAGCACCAGGCTGAGAGTTGTTCACGGTCAGGCTGCTGAAACTGCTCTTGTCCTTGAGGGCAGACATCTTGGTCTTGAGCTCGGACATCATGAACATGATGGCCGATAGACCCGTGATCTTGGACTCGTTCTTGCTGATCTTGGCGTTGATGGCATTCTCACGAGGAACGCGCTCGGCATCTACCAAATTTTGTGCAAGCGAGGCTGTGTCAACCCCCGAGCCCGCCGACAACGAAGTCATGATCTTCTGTGCATTGGCCCGATTGCTTGCAGCAACAGAAGCCTGCGACGTTGCGTTCGTCGTGGCGTTAGAACTGACGGAAGTGGTTGCCATGATGCGTTAGCCAGTCACCATTAATTCAAATAGTTGAACAGACTGAGTTTGGAAATTTTGGCGAAACTGCTCTGCGCTGCTTCCAGTGCCAATTGGTCTCGGTTCATGCGGGTGATGGCTTCGGTGTAATCCAGGTCCTGAACCGCAGAGAGAGTTGTCTTCAAACGAAGGGTCACTTCGTCCAGAACATTCTTCTGGGCGTCGACCACGTTCAGGTCGGAGCCAATCTGAGCCGTGGCCTCGCTGACACCTTGTTGTAACGCATCCATTTCCTGGATCCCCCGCTGCATGCTTGCTCGGTCAGAGCTGCGCACCGCTTTGGCCAAATCACCCAGAGCCTGGAAAAAGCCGACGCCAACCTTGCCGCCTTTGCCGTCGTCGCGTGCAACACGAATAAAGGCGTCGGAGCCGGGCCTGTTCACATTCATGCGCCGGTTGTCTCCGACTGCTACTTGCATGCGACTTTGGTCGCCCTGGTAATCAATGCCTCCCTTGGCGTTGGCTGCAAATGCGGGCTGGGTCACACGACTGCCGGCAAATACGAAGTTGCCAGACGTATCTTGTGTGTTCGCCAGACTCAGCACCTGGTCTCTCAGGGACTCAATTTCAATGGCAATGGATTCTCGGTCCAGTTTGCCCATGGTGTCACTGTTGGCCTGCACCGTCAGTTCTTTGATGCGGTACATGACATCGCTGACGTTGCGCAAGGCCGTTTCCTGGCTGCTCAATTTGATTTCCACCGAAGCCAGCGTGTCTTGGTAACTTTTTTGGCGTGCCAACTCTGACTCCAGCCGCGTTACCAAAGAGGCTTTATCAGGCTCGTCACTGGGCTTGGTGATCTGTTTGCCAGTGGACAGCTGCTCCTGTGTTTTGGAGAGGCTGGATTGAACCGTGCCAAGCTGGTTGCTGGCTCGGTCAAAAAACAGATTGGTAGAAACCTTCATACGATCATTTCCTCAGCCTCAGCGAACCTGCAAAATTGAATCAAACAACTGACTTGAAACCTGCATCGCTTTTGCGGAGGCTTGATAGGCCTGCTGAAACCGAATTAATTCGGCAGCCTCATCGTCCAGATTGACACCGGAAGCGCTGTCACGCGATTGGATGGCTTGTTCATTCACAACGGTCAGAGCCTGTTGTGTAATCTTGGCTTGTTGCGCCAAATTTCCGATGTCATTGACCTGGTCAATGTAGGTATTTGAAAGTGTTTTTCCTTCAATGATGGGCTTTTTGGCCAGGTCGGTCATCAACAGCATGTTCTCGTTGTTGCCAATTCCGTCCAAGTTGCCATCGATCAAAAAGCTATCGCCAATATTGGGCGAAAAGTTCAACTTGATGGAAAGTCCATGGTACTCAATCACAGGTTCAAGGACTGTCGGGTCGTAGATGCGCTCGGCCAATTCAGAACCCGTCTTGTTGTCGACAATGACATACCGGTTGGCTGCTGTGAAACGCAGCTCAAGCGACTGTTGACGCAAATTTTCCTGGGGCGGCAATGGCTGGCCAGCATAGCTCGTCGCCACGGTGGCGGAACCACCTTCACCGGTGACGAACACCAGCAAATCATCGGGAACTTTGCCTTCGATGTAAGCGCCCGTGCGAATGCCAATTTTGGCCAAAGCAGCCGGCGTGCCGTTGGGCCCGAAAGAAATGCTGATATCCGATGTCTGTGGACTGTTCGGATCAAGTGTTCGGCTGATCCGGATTTTTCCATTCAAGGTCTGTGAATCAATACCCAAAGCATTCTCGGGATACCGCACAGGATCCGAAGTGCCAATGTGGATGGCCAAGCCACCGGCGCTTGGCAGATTTTCAAGGAGCAGCTCGCCCCTTGAGCCAATACGTGCAGTCACGCCTGTCAGGTCTGATTTGTCCTGGATGGCTTTAACCAGCGACTTGAAATTGGTAAAGGGGCCAATCGCCACAGAATTGATTTGAAGCGGCTGGTCAATTTTTAATTTGGTGGGATCAATCGTGATGTCGTTGAAAGCCTCTACTTTCAGGTCCGGTAAATTGGCTTTGCCAATCCAATCGGCCACCGTCTGAGCCATGTCTGTCTCGTCCCCTTTGAGGGTCAAGGGGCCGAGAGAGTAGCCGTTGATCACGATGTCACCGTTGCCAATCAATGTGCCTGTTTGGACACTGGTCACGCGGCCCGTCTCCAGGACCGCAGGGACGGGGATGCTTTGCGCCGGTACGCCATTTTTATCGAACATTTGCTGGTACTGAACGGTTGCTTTCGCCCCGTAAAGCACATTCATGTTGCGATAACCATACTCTCCAGACTTGTTAAGGTAAGCATCACTGTAGGTGGTGTCGGGTGCAAAGCCATTGGCTGGAGAAATCAACTGAAATTGCTCATCCAGGGTCAGCTCTCGGCCCAGAAGATGGCGACCGTCGCGCGTCATGATTTGCAACTGCTGCGCACCCGTTGCGTTGTCAAGGTAAAAAGTAGGCGTGTCGATGCCTGCGGCCACGGTGGTGACAGGGGCATAAATTTTCACCCCCTCAACTTTGACGGGTACCCCCGCTGCCGGGTTGGGGTTGTTCCCCAAAAGAGGGTTACTGATCCCTGGGGGTGTATCTGTGGGTGTGTAGGTAAGACTGGCCTTCACTGTGCTCGAATTGGACACACTTTCACTGATGCGAAACTGCGCAGCCGTCGCAATGCGCATGGCATCGCTCAATGCCACCTTGATTCCAGCGGCCTCATTCGGCGCATTGGGATCGAGTCGAAACATGTCTTGGCCAACTTGCCCATAGCCGTCAATGCCGTTGGCTTGAATGGCATTCACTTCTTTCACCAGTGTTTTGGCGAGATAGTTCAGGCTTTTCTGCGCGGGCTCCAGCACTTGGCTCATGAAGTTGGTCAGACCGCCCATTTGCCCGCTGTTGATGCCCGGCAACGATTCAGTTGTACCGTAGGGATCCAGGACAAAGTCAAATTTTCCGTTGGAAGTGTCAATGCCAATTGGGCGCGCTACCAACTTGTCAACCACTTTGCTTTGGTTGACATTAGAGCCCAAGCTCACGGTCACGACGCCGTTGACCTCAAAACTTGTTTTGAGTCCGGCAAATTCCGAGAGTTGCCGCAGCAACAAATCCCGCCGGTCAAGCAATTCAGAGGGCTGGTTCTCCAATTTGGCCGCTTTGTTCAATTGAACATTGACCAGAGCCAGCTGATCGGTGAGGGTATTGAATTGACCTGCAGCGCCCTCAAGCGCCTGTTGTGTTTCCGTTCCGATCAAATCCAATTGACCAGACAATTCAGCAAAACGCGAGGCCAGACCTTGTGCGCTTCGCAAAAAACTGGCGCGCTGCACGGTCGATGCAGGATCGACTGAGAGGCTGCGTGCTGATTCAAAGAATTGGTCCAGAGCAGAGCTAAGACCAACGCTCTTATCCCCCATGATGTCCATCACACGCTGGGTGTAGTCCACCACCGGCTGCTGGCTCAAGAGATCGCTCGTGCTTTTTCGCAAATTGGCTTCGGCAAATTCATCAAATTGGCGTTTGACAGAGCCAAACGCCACACCCGTTCCCATGTAATAGCTGGCAACTTTGGCGGGGCTGTTGGACTCCAGCGCCACATCCTGGCGCGAGTAGCCATCGGTGCTGACGTTGGCAATGTTGTTGCTGACCGTGCTCAATGCACGTTGATAGGCTGCAACGGCGGTGCTGCTGATACTGAGCATGTCACTCATGAATCACTCCTGGGTTGCAACGACAAGGGCTTGAGCACCTTTTGCTGCAGCAACATTGGCGGTGTGGCGCGCTCAATACTGAGCGGCTTGACCGGAGGATTCAAAGGCATCGACTTTTGCTCATGAAGCTTCAGCATGTCCGCGGTGCTGGGTTGCGGCTGCATCTGACTCACTTGGCGAACCAGACTATCTGCCAACCCCAAATTGTTTCGCTTGGCCATTTGAACGGACATTTCTTTGTCGTAGAGCCCTTCAAAGGTTTCCATGGCGTCGGATTGCACCAAATCGCTCTTCATCACGTTATTGGCTTCGCGCATGGACTTGAGCATCATCTGTATGAACAGTGCCTCAAACTGCTGCGCGGTCTCACGCAAGGCGCGATCATCCCCCTGCTGCGCTTTGCCGCGCAGTTCGCCCAGGCCTGAAAAGTCCATGTAGGACTTGGCAGTGGAGGAGGAAATCGGATCGCTCATGGCCAGACCTTAGATGATCACCAATTCGGCACGCAAACTGCCCGAGCTCTTCAATGCCTCAAGAATGGCAATCAATGCGGATGGAGAGGCGCCCACTTGGTTGACGGCATCAACGATGTCGCGCAAATCAACACCTGGCTGGAACAAGAACATGGGCTTGTTGGGCTCACTGACGTTGATTTGGGCGTTTTGAACTTCAGCTGTCTGACCCTGCCCAAAGGCATTGGGTTGCGAAACTTCGTTGGTCGCAGCGACGGCCACTGAAATCGTGCCGTGTGACACCGCAGCGGCAGTCACGCGCACCGCACGGTTGATCACAACGGTTCCCGTGCGGGAGTTGATCACGACACGCGCTGGAGGCTCACCCGGTTTCACCTCCAGGTTTTCAAGCATGCTCAAAAAAGCCACTTTTTGATTCAAGTCTTGGGGGGTTCGAACCGATATCGATATGCCATCAAGAGCTTGCGCCACATCGCTGCCAAATTTTGAATTGATTGCATTGACAATGGCCGTGGATGTCGAGAAATCGTTGTCTCTGAGGTTCAGAACCAAGTTTTCTGCCTTGTCGAAGGGGGTGTCTACAACGCGCTCCACAATGGCGCCGCCCGGGATGCGTGCGGATGTTGGTACGCCAATGGCCACTTTCGAGCCTGCGGCCGAGGCATCGATGCCTGTGGCCGTGAGACTGCCCTGTGCGAGCGCATAAATTTCACCATCGACGCCGCGCAAAGCAGTCATCACCAGATTGCCGCCGCGCAAATTGCTGGCTTTTCCAATGGCTGCCACGTTCACGTCGATTTTTTGGCCCGGCTTGGCAAAACCAGGCAGCTCAGCAGTCACCATCACAGCGGCCGAGTTTTTGATATCGATACGGCTGGTGGAGGTCACTTGCTCGAAGTCTGACATGGGGCCATCAATGCGGACACCGAGCTGTGCCAACATCGCTTTCATGCTTTGCGTCGTGAAGGGAACCGAGGCGTCATCGCCAGTACCCTGCAAGCCCACGACCAAACCGAAGCCAATGATTTGATTGGGCCGCTGTGCCGCCACCGTGGCCAAGTCTTTGACGCGGTCAGCCAGCGCCGCCGAGGTGGTCAACCACAAGCAGAGCAACAGAAGACATCGTGAAATGGAGGAATACAACATAGGTCTTTTTTTCAAAACGGCCAGTATTTGTGAAGCAGGCTGGTTCCCCATCCCACTTTGGTTGCATTGGCCAGGTCACCCGTGCCCCTGTAAGCAATTTGGGCATTGGCCAAACGCAAGGACTGGACGGTGCCATTGGGTCCGACATCCTGAGGCCGGATCACGCCAGACACCTGGATGACTTCGGTTCCCTCAGACAGCCCTAATTTCTTCTCTCCCCGCACGACCAGATTGCCGTTCGCGAGAATTTCAATCACCGTCACGGTCACAGAGCCACTCAAACTGGCTTTTTGGTCAGCCGTGCCCGAACCTTTGCTATTGACTTGTGACTCATTCAAATTGATGCCAGCCAGCGCAGGGTTGACCTTGCCCATCTGAACGTTCAGGCCAGGTGGCGTTGCCGTGTTTTTGGATTCGCGGCTGATGTCGGAATTTTGTGTGCGTGCTGCTTGCGTAGACTCATTCAGCAACACCGTGATCAGGTCCCCGACCTGGTAATTGCGCCCCCGACCAAACCAGGAGTCACTGGGGCGGTTGCTGTAAATGCCACCTGTCACAGGACGCGCGCGGTCTGACGCCAGGGGATAGACGGGCGCAAATTCTGGCGAAGGCGCCAACGCCACTGGCGGCGCATCGACAGCGGCGCAAGCTTGTAACAGAAGCAGCAAGGTAGCCGAAAGAATGATTCGCATGACAAGGCCTTACATGTTCTGGTTGAGGAACTTCAACATGCCATCGACCGCAGAAATCGACTTGGAGTTGATCTCGTAAGC
>Ga0256305_1000002_pt1 | contig 39610 bp, 14 predicted proteins | sample ColtaT_24_FD_189997 | JGI IMG/M metagenome (GOLD analysis project Ga0256305, IMG submission 189997) | Metatranscriptome of freshwater microbial communities from Columbia River, Oregon, United States - Colum_Yuk_RepB_8d (Metagenome... | ecosystem: Environmental > Aquatic > Freshwater > River... | reverse complement strand
TGACAGAAGACGGTGGACACTCTCCAGGGTAGGCCACCCTGGGGTTCGTCAAAAAAGTGATCACTATGCGCGCAAAAAAGAACATTTCATCCGAGGCAAAACCTGCCAATGCAGATGTCCATGCCATGACCCTTGCCCAGGTGTTGGGGCAAGCACAAGCCTGCCAAGTGGCGGGACAATTGGAAAACGCAGCCTCTTTGTACGAAGAATGGTTGCAAAAAAAGGGGCAGGCATTGGCCCACGTGGCCTGGTTCAACTTGGGCGTCATCCGGGGGGAGCAAGGCTTGCGCGATGCGGCAATCCAGGCCTACCAAAATGCCATTGCAGCTGAGCCGCAATTTTTAGAGGCCAGGTTGAACCTGGGGAGCCAATTTGAGGCTTCCGGTCAAAATGAACAGGCGCTCAACGCCTGGCGCGAAGTCACTCAGCTGGCACAGCCCGAGGTGGAGGCGCAGCGGCCTTTGCTGGTCATGGCTTACAACAACCTGGGCCGCTTCCAAGAAAAATTGCGTCATTATGAACAGGCCGAACTGGCCTTGAAGCACAGCTTGGCGCTGAAGCCACAGCAACCGGACGCCTTGCAGCATTGGCTGCATTTGCGGCAGCGCCAATGCAAATGGCCCGTGCTGCAAACCTTGCCCGGTTTGAGCCAGCACGACATGCTGATGTCTTTCTCGCCCTTGGGAATGTTGGCGCACACCGACGAGCCTGCGCTGCAATTGCTGGCCTCGCGCAATTTTGTAGGACGCAAACTGACGCCAACGCCCGCCCCTTTGGCGCTTGCGCCTGTGCGGCGCCCGGGGCGGATCCGCCTGGGGTATTTGTCGGGCGATTTGTGCATGCACGCGGTCGGCTTGCTGCTGGCCGAGGTGATGGAGTCGCATGACAGGGAGCGGTTTGAAACCTTCGCGTTTGACTACAGCCCTGAGGATGGCTCGGCCTACAGGGCCCGCTTGTTGGCTGCCTTTGAGCATGTCGAGAAGGTCCATGCCTTGAGTGACGAGGCCGTGGCCCAAAAAATTGCGGCCTCCGGCATTGACATTTTGATTGACTTGCAGGGCCTGAGCAGCGGCCTGCGCCACGGCATTCTGGCGATGCGACCCGCGCCTGTCCAGGTGACCTACCTGGGCTTCATCGGGCCGACGGCCATGCCCTGGATTGATCATGTGTTGACCGATGCCTTCGCATTGCCAACCGAACTGCAACCCTATTTCAGCGAAACCCCGCTGTATTTGAAAAGCTCTTTTTTGCCTGCGGACCGACAACGCGTTGTGGCCGCGCCCACGACGCGAGCAGCACAAGGGCTGCCTGAGACAGGGTTCATCTTTGCGTCGTTCAATAACGCGTACAAGATCACGGAAGAGGTTTTCTCTAGCTGGATGAGAATTCTGAGCCAGTGCCCTGGGTCATGCTTGTGGCTGGTGGATGACAACCCTTGGGCCACTGCCAACATGAAGGCGGCGGCGATGCAAAAAGGTGTTTCGCCAGACCGTTTGGTCTTCAGTGGCCGCGTCAGCAAAGAGCAATACCTCGCCAACCTTCAACTGGCAGACCTTTTCCTGGATGGCTTCCCCTACAACGCGGGGTCTACCGCCAGGGATGCGCTGTCGGTCGGTTTGCCCATTTTGACGCTCAGCGGCAAGACATTTGTGTCACGCATGGCGGGTAGCCTGCTGAAAAGCTTGGCGCTGGACAGCCTGATCACGCACGACCTTGCGTCTTACGAAAACAGGGCCGTTGAATTGGCACAAGACGCGCATGCTTACCGTCAATTGCGTGAGAAATTGCAACATTTCATTGACTCTGGCGAAATTTTTGACGCACCAAAATTCACCCATGACATGGAAAACCTGTTGGTCCATGCGTGGGAAAACCGCACGGGGCAGGCCGCAGAGCGTCAGCTTGTGCCCTCGGTCGCCATGACGCCCAGGGCGATGAGCCTGCCAGTAGCCAAACCTGTCCCGACCCCCGTCAACCCGGCCCATGTCCATCTGATGCACATTGCTTACTCAGAGGAAACCTTTCAACAAGCCTCTGCTGGCATGCAAGTCCTGGACAATCGGGACAACGCAAGGCCCGATTGGCAAGAATACTGGCCGATTCGCAACTACCTCCTTTCTCAACCCTTGGCCGAAGATGCCTACTATGGCTTCTTCTCGCCCCGACTGCTTGAGAAAACAGGCTTGAATGGTCACGCCATTCGTCAATTCATATCAAATTTGACAAATGATCATGACCTCGTCACATTCAGTCCTCAGCCTGACTTTGGCGCTTGCTTCCTGAATGTGTTTGAGCAAAACGATTTCCTGGACCCAGGATTTCGTGAGGTTTCCCAGGAGTTTGTCAACCTGATGGGCTGGGACATGGACCTTCACCACTTGATCATGGACTCCAGACAAATTGTGTTCAGTAATTTCTTTGTGGCCAAGCCGGCCTTTTGGCGCGCCTGGCTTGCCTGGACAGAGAAACTCTTTGACTTTTGCGAAAACGGGCCGGACTCAACGCTCAAGCAAAGGCTGCTGGCGCCCACACATTACAAAAATGGCGTCCCCCGAAAGGTGTTTCTGTTGGAGCGCATCGTGAGCCTGATTTTGTGCTCGCAAGGCCAGTGGAAGCTCAAAAGTTACGATACTTTCCAATGTGCCTGGTCGGGCTTGACCCTGAGCAAATACCCCCATGAGGTGGTGCTCAGCGACGCCTTGAAGTTGGCTGCGCGCGAGCAAGGCTTTCCTGAATACCTTCAGGCCTATGCCAAAGTGCGCGATACCTTCCGAAACGGATGATGAATATCATTCAATTAATGATATTCATATTATGAATACTAAATTTAACATTCAAAAGACCTTTTTTCAATCGGACAAGATGATGGAAAAAAATACTCAAGATTTTTTCTTTCGTGCCGATTGTGAGAAGCCGGTATTGCGTTCAAGGTCTGAACGTGGTCGCGGCTATGCGAAAGCGAGAACGAAATGACGGTTGACTACAGCACTCTTACCACCTCGGCCATTCGAGCCCTGACAACGGCTCAAATGGCCGGCATCAGCACGTCTGACCTCGCGCAGTGGACGCCCACCCAAATCTCGTCCTTGACCGGTACCTTGGTCACCGCAATGGAGACCGGGCAGCTGGTCGCTTTGAATGACACCGGTGTGCAAGCTTTCTCGGCGACCCAAATCAAGGCCTTGAGAACAGACCAGCTCAGCGCCTTGGAAACTGTCAATATTGCGGCTTGGACCACCGCACAAATTGCCAGCCTCACGTCGATCCAGATTGCCGCCTTGACCACGGCACATCTGCAGGCGCTGACGTCGAACGACTTGCAGGCATTGAGCGCGACCCAATTTAAATCGCTCACCACAGAGCAAATGGCCTCGTTGGACCCCAGCGATGTGGCGGTTTTCGCCACCAAGCAACTGACGGGGATCAGCTCTGAACAACTTGCCAGCCTCTCTACAGCACAGCTGGCAGCGTTGGGCACGGACCAAATTGCGGCTTTGGCAGGGCAGTTAGGCAATCTCTCGGGCTCACAAGCCAATGGGCTGACCACTGCCCAAGTGGCCAGTCTGAGTGTCTTGAACTTGCGACGGCTCTCCACCAACGCCGTTTCCTCTTTGTCTGACGCACAGATTCAGGCCATCAATTCCACGGGCTTGCGCGCGCTGTCCTCAGAGCAGTTCGTGGCGCTGACGCCCAGCCAAATCCAAGCCCTTTCTACGCTCAACTTACGCGCCCTGCAATCCAGCCAGTGGAGCGCACTCACCACGTCTCAGCTGACTTCGTTGAGCACAGGCCAGTTGGCCTCGCTGAATTCAACCCAGCTGCGCACCCTCAGCCTGGGCCAGGTGGCGGCCTTGACCACCGCGCAGGTTCGCTTGATGAGCACCGCGCAGACCGTTGCGCTGACCTCAGAGCAGGTTTCATCCTTGCGCACGGACCAGGTGGTCGCGCTCACAACCGTGCAGGCAGCTGCGCTGGACTCCTCCCAGTTGCAAGCCTTGACCACCCAGCAAGTCAAGGCGTTGGAAACTGCCGATGTGGCCGCTATTCGCTCCTCGCAACTCTCCGGACTCACGGCCCAGCAGATGGGCAGCCTGACCACCGACCAGTTGGTCGCCTTGACCACGGGTCAGGTCGCTGCGCTGACTTCGCTGCAATTGAACAGCTTGGGCACGGCCGTGCTTCAGGCCATGGAGACGGTCGATATTCTGGCCTTGACCACCTCGCAAGTGGCCAACTGGAGCTCACGTCAATTGCAAGCCCTGCAAACCGGCCAGTTGCAAGCCATGACAACGCAGCAAGTTGCCGCATTGCCAACGGCCAGCGTCAGGGCCCTCGGCACCGCGCAAGTGCAGGCTTTGACCACGGCGCAAGTGGCGAGCTTGAACTCAGCGCAATTGTCTGCTTTGACGACGTCGCAGGTAGCGTCCCTGCAAACCCATCAAATCGTGGCGCTTGAGACGGCAGACTTGGTGGGGCTCTCTTCGGCACAGCTGCAGGCACTGTCCACCGACAAAATCACATTGTGGAGCGCTGCCCAAATTGGCGGCCTGACTTCCGCACAGGTCAGAAGTTTGCTGACACAGCAAGTGGCTGGCTTGACCACATCGCAGATCCTCGCGTTGAGCTCTGCGCAGGTCATGGCCCTGACTTCGGCCCAAGTGTCGGCCATGCGCACGGACCAAATTGCGAGCCTCGAAACTCGCGACCTGAGTGTGCTGTCAGGCTCACAAATGGCCAACTTGCGCACGGATCAGTTGGTTGCTTTGGGGACGCAACAAGCCGCAGCCTTGAACTCTGGGCAGATTCGTGCTTTGACAACGCTGCAAGTGCAATCCTTGGAAGAGGGCGATTTAGCCGTCTTGAGCTCTGCGCAACTGTTGGGCTTGTCTTCCCTGCAAGTGGCGGCTTTGCAAACTGCCCAAGTCCTGGCCCTGACCACTGCACAGTTCGCGCAGCTCAGTGTGGAGCAATTGAACAGCCTGAGCCTGTCTGCGATCGTGCAATTGGGAACCAACGCTATTCAGGCATTGACATCCAGGCAAATACTAAGCCTGAGCACCGCTAACCTTTCGAATTTGACCACTCGGCAAATTCAAGCCTTCAAAACAGATCAGATTGCCGCATTGGCTTCCGCCAATGTCACTGCGCTCAGAACCGACCAAATACAGGCCCTGACCACAGCGCAGGTTGCAGGCTTGAATTCCGCGCAATTGGGCTCCATGAGCACAGGCCAAGCGGCGGTCATGCTCACCCAGCAGGTGGCTGCCTTGGAAACGGCAGACATGCGGGGGCTGTCATCGCAGCAAATTCAGGCCTTGTCTACCGACAAGCTGACGCTTTGGAACGCCAGCCAAATGGGCGTGCTGAATTCAGACCAAGTCAAGGGCTTGCTGACGTCTCAAGTCGCTGCCTTGACCACGGCTCAGGTGGTGGCACTGAACTCCTCACAAGTTTCAGCGTTGGGCACAGCGCAGATCGCCGCGATGCGCACCGACCAAGTCGGCGCCTTGCAAACGGCCGTCTGGGTCACGATCAGCGACAAGCAGGTCGCTGCGATGCGCACCGATCAAATCGCAGCACTCAGCACGGCACAAACCCTTGCATTGACCTCGGCGCAGTTGCTTGCGCTGACAACACAACAAGTTGCGTCATTGCAGACGGAAGACCTGGTCACCCTCCAGTCGAGGCAATGGGCCAGCTTGGCCTCTGCGCAAATGCGGGCGCTGACTACTGCGCAGGTGGTTGGCTTGAGCACAAGCCAAGTGGCTGGCCTTCAATCGACGCAAGTGGCTGGCTTCAGTGCGGACCAAATCAACGCCATGGAAGTGGCTGATTTGAAGAGCATGAGCTCTGACCTGATTCGCGCCTTGACGACCACACAGGTGTCGGCACTTTCCACCGAACAGTTGAATCAGCTGTTGACCGCACAGGTGGCGGCCATCACCTCTTCAGGTCTCGCAGCTCTGAGCACAGCGCAACTCAACGCCTTTGGCACCCAACAAATGGTGGCCTTGGGCTCGGCCCAGGTTCTCGCGCTGACCACACAACAAATGGCCAACCTGGCCACCAGCCATTTGGCCGCCATCGAGGCGACAGACATCAAGGCCTTCTCAAGCCACCAGCTGCAAAGCCTGAGCACCTCACAGGTGGCGAGTTTGACCACCGCACAGGTTGCTGCACTGGCGTCGCAGCAATTGGCTGCTTTGGCCACGGAAGATGTGCGTGCATGGAGCACTGCCCAGGTCGCGGCCTTGACCTGGTCGCAAATCGGTGGGCTGAGCACCAGCCAGCTGGCGGCTTTGAAAACAGACCAAATTTCCGCCTTGCAGACCGACACCCTCAAGGTGCTGACTGCGGCCAAACTCTCTGTGCTGGACACGGCACAGCTGCAAGCCTTGACGGTGGACCAGTTCAAGGCCATGACGCCGACCCAGCTTGCCGCCGTTTCCACCACGGCACTGTCGGCCATTGAAACCCGAGATTTGGCGGCGCTGAGCGCAGACCAACTGAAAGCCCTGTCGACGGCACAACTGGCTGTGCTGAACACCGCACAGTTCTCTCAGCTCACCACCACCCAGGTCGCTGCGTTGTCGGCCAGCAAGTTGGCGTCGCTGGGGACGGACCAAGTTCAGTCCCTCACGACCTCCCAAGTCAGTGCGCTCTCTGCCAACCAGATCGCCAACTTGACGACGGCTCAAGTGGCAGCGCTTGACGGCGAAGACCTGGCCACCCTCTCCGGCATCCAGGTCGCGGCCATCACGGCCGACCAAGCGAAGGCCTTGGGCACCTCTCAATTGCAAGCCATGACAACGCTGCAAGCGGCGGCGCTGAAATCTTCCCAAGTCGTGGCGCTCAGCACCGCGCAGGTGAAAGCCCTGGAAACCATCGATTTGGTGGCAATGAACGTCAGCACGATCGCTGCTTTGAGCACGGCACAAGTTCAAGCCCTCACGACCGACCAGTTCCGAGCCTTGACGACCACGCAGTTTGCCGCCTTGAGCTCAGTGCAGCTGGGCGCTTTGACCACTGCGCAGATGCTCAGCATGAACACAGCCCAGGTGTCTGCCTTCAAGCTGGGGGCGACCCAGCTGGCCGCATTGCGTGCGGACCAGCTCAGTGTGTTGAGCACGGACCAGGTGCAAGCCTTGTCATCTGCCCAAATTGGCGGCCTGAGCACCACCCAAGTTGCTGGCTTGACCACCACCCAAGTGGCCGCCATGACCACCAGCAATTTGGCCGGATTCACTTCGGCGCAAATTCAGGCATTGGCCACCGACCGCTTGGATGCCCTGAGCACGTCGCAATTCGCCGCATTGAAATCGTCGCAGCTGATTGGCATTGATGCTGCGAAGCTCGCTTCGCTGGATGTCGAGTACCTGAACAATTTGAGCACGGCGCAATGGGCCGCGCTGTTGCCAACCCAGTTGAGCGCGCTCACCACGAGCGTGATTCAGGCATTGGGAACTTTGCAGTACGCAAGCCTGCGGTCCAACCAGCTGGCAGCACTGCGCACGGACCAAATCGCTGCCTTGGAAACCGCGGACTTGGCGGTCTTGAACTCTGCGCAATTGCAGTCATTGACCACAGCCCAGGTACGGGCTTTGAGCACACAGCAACTGCAGGAAATGAGCACCACCCAGGTGGCCAGCTTGACGTCCTTGCAAGTGGCGTCCCTGAAAACCGACCAATTGTCCGGTCTGGAAACCAGCGACATTGCTGCCCTGAGCTCGACCCAAGTGTCAGCCCTGACGACGTCTCAAATCAACCGCCTGAGCGAAAGCCAGGTCAAAGCGCTGGAAACACGAGACCTGGCTGTGTTGAGCAGCTTGCAGTTGCGCGCTTTGAGCACCCAACAAATGACGCAATTGACGGATGGTCAATTGACGACCATGTCCTCCAACCAAGTGGGGCAATTGTTGCCGGCACAGTTGAATGCTTTGACAACGGCCCAAGTGGCGTTGCTCAAGCCCGCCCAAGCCAGCGCCTTCAGCACCGCACAAATTGCAGGCCTGGACAATGAACGGGTGGCCGTCTTGTCAACGGCTGCTTGGGCTGTCATGAACATGGGTCAGGTCAGAGCCCTGACAACGGCCCAAGTGTCGGCCCTCACGACTGCGCAAGTGGCCGGCTTCAGCCCTTTGCAGCTTTCCTACATGACCACTGGCCAGATCCAGGCCATGGAAGTGGATGACTTGGCTGTGTTGTCAGGGACGCAACTCAAGTCTTTGTCAGGCGCCCAATTCAAGGCGATGAGCACGGCCCAAGTGGACCAATTGAGCACCTCGCAAATTGCGGCCATGAGCTCAGACCAAGTCAATGCGCTGACAACCAGCCAAGTCGTCGTCTTGGACACTCGCCAAGTCGCCGCGATGACCTCGATGCAGGTGAGCAGTTTGTCAACGGCGCAGGTGCGTGCATTGGACACGGCACAATTTGCGGCGATCAATACCCAGGCTCTTGCGGGCGTGACGGGCGTGACCCTCAGCGCCTTGGGCACAGACAAGCTGAGCCTGCTGAGCACATCTCAGGTCGCCGGATTGACGCAAGCCCAGGTCAATGCCTTGGCAACCGCCCAATTTGCTTTGCTGCAGACGCAGCAAATTGCTGCCCTGGGAACCAGCCAGTGGTCAGCAATTTCCAGCAACTTGTTGGCTTCCCTCACCACGTTACAGGTCGGCGCACTCGATACCGAGGATGTGGCGGCTTTGCGCTCATCGATCATCTCCACTTTGGGGACAGATCGAATTCAAGCGATCAGCACGGCCCAAGCCGTGGCATTGACCTCTGCACAGTTGTCTGCAATGAGCACTGCTCAGTTGCTGGCGCTGGAAACAGCGGACCTTGCCGCGCTCAGCACCCAAGCCGTGAAAGGCTTGAGCGCCCAACAAATTGCCTTGCTGACCACCGCGCAAGTGAAGGCGCTGGACACGAATCAATTTGCCGCTTTGAACTCAGCACAAGTGGTGGCTTTGCAGACCAGTCAGTTGGCCGTCATAGACCCGGCAGACCTGAACGCGCTTGCCTCGTCCACCGTCGGGGCGTTGAGCACGGCGCAAGTGCGGGCGATGACCACCGCACAATGGGATGTTCTTTCGACCACCCAAGTGGCCGCCCTGGAGTCTGACCAGGTCTATGCCATTGAAACAGCAGATTTGGCGGTGTTAGATGCCAACCAGTTGGCTGCCATCGCACCGGTCTCCGTTGCCAGCTTGACCACCGACCAGATCAAGGCGCTGGAAACCAGCCAGCTGGAGGGCTTGACCACGAGGCAGTTGGCGCAGATGACATCTGGCCAAATCAGAGCGCTGGCCACGGACCGCATTGCAGCGCTGTCGACCTTGCAGGCCGCAAGCTTGGGTTCTTCGCAGCTTTCTGCCTTGCTCACTGGCCAAGTTCAGGCTTTGGAAACGCGCGACCTGGCCGTGCTGAACACCTCTCAGATCGTTGCCTTCACAACGTCGCAAGTGGGCAGCTTGACCACTGGCCAGTTGCTTAATTTGTCGACTTCACAGCTACGGGCTTTGACCTCGGCCCAGGTGAGCGCTTTGTCGGGTACCCAAATGGCAGGCTTGCCTGAAGGCCATGTGAATGCCCTGACCTCTGCGCAGGTCCTGGCCTTGGCTACCCAAGCCGTTTCGCAACTCAGCACGGCACAAATCAGCTGGTTGGACACGCAGCAGGTGAAGGCGCTTTCGTCGAGTCAACTGGCGGCACTGAGCACGGCCCAATTGCCCGTGCTGTCTGTCGGTGAGCTCGCCGTCATTCCCAGTGGGGCCTTTGGCGCGATAGCAACGGCGGCACTGCAGGCGCTCGACACTGCCCAGTTCAGCGCCTTGACCTCGATGCAGTTGAGTGGCTTGACGACCGCACAGGTGGCGGCCATTGAAACGGCAGATTTGGCCGTCATTACGACAACCGGTTTGCGTGCATTGAGCTCGCTGCAAGTGGCGGCCTTGGGAACATCACAAGTCACGGCACTGACCACGGCACAACTTGACGCCATGGGCAGCAGCCAGGTGGTCATGCTGACGACGCAGCAAATTGCCGCATTGACCACCGACCAAGTCAGCGTGCTGGACTCGGTGCAATTGGGAAGCTTGAGCACTTCGCAAATCAAGGCCCTGACCACCGGACAGTGGACGGCGCTTCAAACGCAGGCCGTGCAAGCCCTGAGCCCGACCCAAGTGGCGGCCATGGAGATTGCCGACCTTCAAGCATTGAAGACAGACCAATTGGTGGCGCTGCGCTCAAGCGCGGTGACGGGCCTGACCACTTCACAGATGCAAGCGCTGACCGCCTCCCAGGTGCCAGCACTGACCACGCCACAGATTCAGGCCCTGGGGTCAAACCAATTGCGCGCTTTGGACACTTCCCAAATCGTGCTCCTGACCACCAGCCAAATGACCGGCTTGAAGGTCGACCAGTTAAACGCTTTGCGAACCGAGCAAATTGCCGCCTTGGAAACCAGGGAAATCGTCAGCCTCACTGACAGCCAATTGACAACGTTGTCGTCCGCCCAAATCCAGGCAATGACAACACAACAATTTGCCAGTTTGACAACCGCGCAAGCCGCTGCCCTGACCATTGCGCAGGTCGCAAAAATTCAGACTGAAGACCTTCGCGCGCTGACTGAGGCGCAGGTCGCGGCTTTGAATTTCACTCAAATTCGGACCCTCAGCACCGAGCAGTTCCAGGCCTTCAGCACGTCGCAATTTGCTGCCATTGACTCCGTCAATATCGGCAAACTCACATACCCCCAAGTGGCGTCTTTGAGTACCCAGAACGTGGTTGCATTGACCACGGCACAGGCTGCTGCTTTCTCGGGTTCGCAAGTTCCCTACCTTTCAACGGCACAATTGGTCGCGCTTGAAACTGCCGATTCCAAATCGCTGCCCACAGGGGTGGTCACGGCATTGAACGCTGACCAAATTGCGGCATTGACAACAGCGCAAGTGCTTGCACTCGGCTCCAACCAAGTGTTCGTGCTGTCGAGCGCACAAGTTGCGATGCTGGAGTCACGCGACATTGCCACCTTGACCACGGCGAACATCGCCGCCTTGCGCGGTGTGCAAACTGTCGGTTTGACAACGGATCAAATCCGGGCCCTGACGACAGCCCAGGTTGAGGCCATGGCCTCTGCTGCGCTTTCCGCACTTGGCACGGGCCAGTTGCAAGCTTTGCGCACAGACCAAATCGTGGCATTGACAACGGCACAATTGGCCGACCTGGACGCAGACCAGGTGGCCTCGTTGAAGACCAGCCAAGTAGCGGCATTGCAGAGCCGTGACCTGGGCGCCATCCAGGCCAGCGTTGTCAGCGCGCTGACAACAGCCCAAGTGAACGTGCTCTCCACCCAGCAGGTTGTGGGTTGGACGTCGTCACAAATCAAGGCATTGACAGCCTCTCAAGTGGCTGCACTCACAACCCAGGCGCTGGCCCAACTGACCACCGAGCAAGCCGCGACACTGAGCTCGACCCAACTCAACGCCTGGACTGCTGCGCAGTTTGCCGCCTTGACAACGGCGCAAGCCCAAGCCATCCCGGTGGCCACGCTGAAAAACATTGCAACAGCCACATTGGCGGGCCTGACGACGGCGCAAGTTCAGGCGCTGACGACGGCGCAAGTGCAGGGCTTGTCGTCAAACCAAGTGGCGAGCCTCAGTACCGAACAATTCAGCGCGCTCGAGCTGGCCGATGTCGCCAGCCTCACCACACAACAGGCTGGCGCCTTCAGCACCAACGAGCTGACGGCCTTGTCAACGGCGCAGGTAGAGGTTTTCGCCAGCAGCGTTATTGCCTCTCTCTCGAGCCAACAGTTGCGCGCCTTGTTGACGCAGCAAGTGGCGGCCTTGACCACCCAGCAAACATCCGCACTGACCTCTACCCAGGTTGCCAGCCTGCAAACCACGCAAGTGGCGGCTTTGGAAACGCGTGATGTGGCTATCCTCTCCACGCTGCAATTGGCAGGGCTCAGCACCGCACAGATTGCCGCAATGACCACTGGGCAGGTATTTGCGCTTTCGACGGCGCAATGGTCTGCGCTGAGCGCAACGCAATTGCCTGCGGTGACCACCCAGGCCATTCAAGCCTTGAAAACCGACCAAGTCGCGTCCTTGACGGCGACGCAAACGGCGGCCCTGACAACGGCGCAACTGCAAGCGCTGCGAACCGACAGCATTCAAGCACTGCTGACCGCTGACTTGAACGCCATGGACACCCGACAGATCCAGGCTTTCCAGACCGCGCAGGTGGTGGCATTGACCACCCAACAAATGGGCAGCTTGTCAACCCAGCTACTTTCCAACCTGACCACGCAACAAGTGGCTGCCGTGGAAGTCCAGGATTTGCTGGTGCTGGGAACCCACCAGGTACAGGCGCTGACCACTGCGCAGGTGGCCGGCCTCACGACCTTGCAAGTTTCTAATTTGAGCACGGCACAGGTTTCCGCCCTGACGGCCAACCAAATCGCTGTGATGGAAACAGCCGATGTCGCCGCCTTGACCACAGACCAAACGGCGGTGCTCAGCGTTTCCCAAATCGGCGCATACTCCATTGACCAATTGGCGGCATTGAAGCCCCAAGCCTTGGAAAAGCTGACCCCGACCCAGTTCGGCGCGTTGAATTCCGCCTATGTTCTGGCCATGACCACGGGTCAGGTTGCCAGCCTGACGACCGCCCAGATTCGCGCACTTTCGACCAGCCAGGTAGCGGCGCTTTCATCGAACAACGTTGCAGCCTTGCAAACAGCCCAAGTGGCTGTCCTGTACAGTGGCCAGGCCGTTGCTGTGACCACCGAGCAGATCCCGGCATTCTCAACCCAAAGCTTGGTGGCCCTGTCCCCCGACATGTTGCCCCTGCTTGGGACGGCGCAAATTGCGGCCTTGAGCACAACGCAAACCGCCGCATTGTTGACCTCGCAATTGCAAGCTTTGCGGACGAATCAGATTTTGGCGTTTGGCACCCAGGACGTTCAAGCGCTGACAGAATCTCAAGTGGTGGCGTTGTTGGCAGACCAAGTGGCTGCCCTGAGCACGGCACAGGTCACAGCGCTGGAAACCCGCGACTTGGTCAGGTTGACCACCGATCAAATCGATTCGCTCACCACGGGCCAGATCCAATCGCTGACCACCGAACAAGCCGCCAGTTTGTTGACTTCGCAAATTCAGGCTTTGACGAGTGAACAAATCCAGGCGCTCAGCACCTTGCAAATACCCAGCTTGGCGACTGCACAAATCGCGGCCTTGTTGGACAGCCAGGTGGCGGTGCTTGAAACAGCAGACTGGGTGAAGCTGACCACCGACCAAGTTCAGGCCCTGACAACGGCTCAGATGGCGGCTTTGACGGAAGCCCAGTCCCCCAACTTGCTGACCAGCCAAGTGGCTGCGTTGAAAGACACGCAAGTGGCCGCACTGGAAACGGCGGACCTGACCAAACTGACAACCAACCAGGTGCAAGCGCTGACGACGGCACAAGTGGTGGCGTTGACAACAGGCCAAGTGCCGAATTTGTTGACGAGCCAAATCGCAGCCTTGAGGACAGACCAGCTGGCAGCCCTTCAAACGGCTGATGTGGTCACGTTGACTGAGGACCAAATCAAGACATTGAGCACGTCGCAGGTGCAAGCGCTGACAACGGCCCAGATGCCCAACTTGCTGACCAGCCAAGTGGCTGCGCTGAAAGTTGACCAAGTGGCAGCGCTCGTCACTGCAGATCTGGCGAAACTGACAACCGATCAGGTGCAAGCGCTGACAACGGCGCAAGTGGTGGCTTTGACCACCAGCCAGATGCCCAATCTGTTGACAAGCCAAGTGGCGGCGCTCAAGGCCGACCAAGTGGCCGTGCTGGAAACAGCGGACCTCACGCGACTCACAACGGATCAGGTGCAAGCGCTGACGACCGCACAAGTTGTGGCCCTGACCACGGCTCAGATGCCGAACTTGTTGACCAGCCAAGTGGCCGCTTTGAAGGACACACAAATCGCTGCCATTGAGACGGCAGATCTGGCCAGGTTGACAACCGACCAAGTCCAAGCCCTGACGACCGCGCAAGTCGTGGCTTTGACCACGGCCCAGATGCCCAATTTGTCAACGAGCCAAGTGTTGGCGTTGACGGTGGACCAAGTGGCTGCCTTGGAAACGGCGGACATGGCCATTTTGACCACAGCACAAGTGCAGGCATTGAGCACCGCACAGGTGGTGGCGCTGACAACAGCCCAGATGCCCAACCTGTTGACCAGCCAAGTGGCTGCATTGAAAGACATTCAGATTGCAGCCCTGGAAACGGTGGACCTGGCGAAGTTGACGACCGACCAAGTCCAAGCGTTGACGACTGCGCAAGTGGTGGCGATCACGACGGACCAAGTGCCCAACTTGTTGACCAGCCAAGTGGCTGCATTGAAAGACATTCAGATTGCAGCCCTGGAAACGGCGGACCTCACGAAGCTGACGACGGATCAAGTGCAAGCGTTGACCACTGCCCAGGTCGTGGCATGGACGACGGGTCAAGTGCCGAACTTGCTGACCAGCCAAGTGGCTGCGTTGAAAGACACGCAAGTGGCCGCACTGGAAACGGCGGACCTGACCAAACTGACAACCAACCAGGTGCAAGCGCTGACGACGGCGCAAGTGGTGGCGTTGACGACAGATCAAGTGCCCAACCTGTTGACCAGCCAAATCGCTGCCCTGAGCGCAGATCAGATCGCGGCACTGGAGACCGCTGATTTGGTGAAACTCAGCGTGGCTCAGGTGAAAGCACTGACGACCGCCCAGGTTGTGGCGCTGACGACCAGCCAGATGCCCAATTTGTTGACAAGCCAAGTGGCAGCGCTGATCGCTGACCAAGTGGCTGCGCTGGAGACGGCGGACCTGGTGAAGTTGACCACCAACCAGGTGCAAGCATTGACGACGGCGCAAATGGTGGCGTTGACAACGGGTCAGATACCTAACTTGTTGACAAGCCAAGCAGCAGCACTGAATGCTGAACAAGTGGCTGCGCTGGAGACGGCAGACCTGACGAAGCTGACGACGGATCAAGTGCAAGCACTGACGACCGCGCAAGTGGCGGCATTGACGACGGGTCAGATAGTCAACTTGCTGACCAGCCAAGTGGCTGCGTTGAAAGACATTCAGGTCGCTGCCCTGGAGACGGCCGACTTGGCGAAGCTGACGACGGATCAGGTTCAAGCGCTGACAACCGCGCAAGTGGTGGCGCTGACAACGGTTCAAATGCCCAGCCTGTTGACAAGTCAAGTGGCTGCCCTGAAGGCAGACCAGGTGGCAGCGTTGGAAACATCCGATCTGACGAAATTGACAACCAACCAGGTGCAAGCCCTGACGACGGCGCAAGTGGTGGCGTTGACGACGGGCCAGATGCCCAACTTGTTGACGAGTCAACTGGCAGCGCTGATCGCTGACCAAGTGGCTGCGCTGGAAACGGCAGATCTGACAAAACTATCGGCCGACCAGGTCAAAGCCCTGACAACCGCGCAAGTGGTGGCATTGACCACAGACCAAGTGCCGAACCTGTTGACCAGCCAAGTGGCTGCATTGAAAGACACGCAAGTGTCCGCAATGGAAACAGCGGACCTGATCAAACTGACAACGGATCAGATACAAGCATTGACGACTTCGCAGGTTGTGGCGCTGACGACAGGTCAGGTTCCCAATTTGTTGACAAGCCAAATAGCAGCATTGAAATCTGACCAGATTGACGCTGCAGAGACTGTGGATCTGGTGACTTTGAGCACAGACCAAGTTCAGTCATTGACGACGGCACAGGTCGTGGCACTGACGACGAGTCAGGTGCCTAACTTGTTGACGAGTCAAGTCGCTGCACTCAAAGCAGACCAGGTGGCTGCACTCGAGACTGCAGATCTGACGAAGTTGACAACCAACCAGGTGCAAGCGCTGACGACAGCGCAAGTGGTGGCGTTGACGACCGACCAAGTGCCGAACCTGGTGACAAGCCAAGTCGCAGCCCTCAAAGCAGACCAAGTGGCTGCTCTGGAGACGGCAGACTTGACCAGGTTGACGACCAACCAGGTGCAAGCGCTGACGACGGCGCAAATGGTGGCGTTGACGACGGGCCAGATACCGAACCTGCTGACGAGCCAAGTGGCAGCACTGAAGGCTGAGCAAGTGGCTGCGCTGGAGACGGCGGACTTGACGAAGCTGACGACGGATCAGGTGCAAGCGTTGACGACGGCACAAGTGGTGGCGTTGACCACAGACCAGATGCCGAACCTGCTGACAAGCCAAGTGGCAGCACTGAAGGCTGAGCAAGTGGCCGCGCTGGAGACGGCGGACTTGACGAGGCTGACGACGGATCAGGTTCAAGCGCTGACGACGGCACAAGTGGTGGCATTGACCACGGGCCAGATGCCGAACCTGCTGACAAGCCAAGTGGCGGCACTCAAGGCCGAGCAAGTGGCTGCGCTGGAGACGGCGGACTTGACGAAGCTGACGACGGATCAGGTGCAAGCGCTGACGACGGCACAAGTGGTGGCATTGACCACGGGCCAGATGCCGAACATGCTGACGAGTCAAGTGGCAGCACTGAAGGCTGAGCAAGTGGCTGCACTGGAGACCGCAGATCTGGCGAAGCTGACGACGGATCAGGTGCAAGCATTGACGACGGCGCAAGTAGTGGCTTTGACCACGGATCAGATGCCTAACCTGCTGACAAGCCAGGTGGCAGCACTGAAGGCTGAGCAAGTGGCTGCGCTAGAGACGGCGGACTTGACGAAGCTGACAACGGATCAGATGCAAGCGCTGACGACTGCGCAAGTGGTGGCGTTGACAACGGTACAGATGCCGACTCTGTTGACGAGCCAAGTGGCTGCGTTGAAAGACACGCAAGTGGCCGCACTGGAGACGGTGGACCTGACGAAGCTGACGACAGATCAGGTGCAGGCACTCACGACCGCGCAAGTGGCGGCTTTGACCACGGCACAGATGTCTAACCTGTTGACGAGCCAAGTGGCGGCACTCAAGGCAGACCAAGTGGCTGCACTGGAGACCGCTGATCTGGTGAAGTTGACGACCAACCAGTTACAAGCGCTGACAACGGCGCAAGTGGTGGCGTTGACGACCGACCAAGTGCCGAACCTGTTGACAAGCCAAGTGGCCGCACTCAAGGCAGACCAAGTGGCTGCTTTGGAGACGGCGGATCTGACGAAGCTGACGACCAACCAGGCGCAAGCATTGACGACCGCGCAAGTGGTGGCATTGACCACGGACCAGGTGCCGAACCTGTTGACGAGCCAAGTGGCTGCACTGAAAGACATTCAAGTTGCAGCGATGGAGACGTCTGACCTGGCGAAGCTCACCACCGACCAAGTCAAGTCTTTGACAACGATGCAAATTCAGGCGCTGACAACAGCGCAGATGCCCAGCTTGTTGACAAGCCAAATGGTCGCGCTGCAAGCAAGCCAAGTGGCTGCCTTGGAAACCTCAGATTTGGTTAATTTGACAACCAGCCAAGTTCAGTCTTTGACCACCGACCAGGTTTTGGCGCTGACGGGCGACCACATCAAGTCCTTGCTGGCAAGCCAACTGGGTGCCTTCAGCACGTCGCAAATTGCAGCAGTGAATACCCAGTCTCTTGCCTCTCTGAGCACACAGCAGTTGCGTGGCTTTGAAGCCAGCCAAATCATCGCGTTCAGTACGGCACAGATTGCCAACCTCACCACGGCTCAGTTTGTGTCCTTGAGCACCGCCCAGGTTGCTGCCATGGAAACGCGTGACCTGGCTGCATTGACGACAGCGCAAATTCGCTTGATGACCAATGAGCAAATGTTGGCATTGACCACCCAACAATTGCCAAATCTGACCACCGACAAGATTGCGGCACTGACCACGGCGCAAGTCTCCTCACTGGACTTGAGTTCTCTGGCGCAATTGACCACGGCACAACTGGCCTCCTTCAGCACCGATGCGGTTGTTTCCCTGACCACCGCCCAGGTGGCAAGTTTGACGACCACACAGATACAGTCTCTGGCGTCAGAACAAGTGGCTGTGTTGGAGACACGCGACTTGGCGGCCTTGGCCACGGACCGAATTCGCACATTGAGCACCAGCCAGTTGGCAGGCATGACAACGCAACAGTTTGCGGCCATCACGTCCGACCAATTGGGCGCGCTCACAACAGCACAATTGCAATCGGTTGAATCTCGGGATGTCGCGGCGCTGTCGACCGCCAGCTTGGCAGGCTTGGACACTGCCAAAGTGGTGGCCTTGACCAGCGAGCAGGTCTACAGCCTGACCACCCAACAAGTGGTGGCTTTGAGCACCCAACAAGTCGTGGGATTGCAGACGACCGATTTGGCGGGCATGGCGTCGAACCAGATTCGGGCATTGCTCACGCAACAAATTGCGGCCTTGTCTACAGCCCAGCTGCCAAGCTTGTCTGCCGACTGGAGCGGCTACTTGACAACGCAGCAAGTGGCAGCGATTGAGAATGCCACCTTGTCCAAACTGACCTCGGCGCAAGTGGCAGGCTTGACCACAGCCCAAGTGGCGGCCCTGGGAACAAGCCAAGTGGCCAATCTGACCACGCAGCAGCTGGCCGCCATTGGCAATGACAAGATCAAGGCGCTCGACACGGTGGACATTGCTGCGCTGACCACCAGTCAGCTGAGTTCTTTCTCGCGTGATTTGATCGAAGGCTTGACCACATCGCAAATGGCTGCCATGACCACGGCGCACCTGGCCACGCTGTCTGCGACCCAAGTGGACTATGTGTCAGTGGCGCAAATTGCGGCTGTGCCCTCGGCAAGCCTCATTGCACTCAGCACGAGCAGTGTGGCCTCGTTGAACAACGACCAAATGGGGGCTTTGCAGACCCAACAAGTGGCTGGATTGGGCACGGCCCAACTGGTGGCAGTGGAATCCACTGCCATCGATGGCTTGACCACGGCACAAGTGGTGGCCTTGACCACCGCACAGGTGTCGGTGTTGACCACCAGCCAGCTGTCACGTTTCAGTGACCGGCAGTTGCAAGCCCTCGAGACCGTGGATTTGGTCAGCTTGACCACAACCCAAATTCGTTCGCTCAGCAACGACCAGGTTGCCCAGTTGACCACGGCGCAGTACGCTGCCTGGGCAACCTCACAGTTGTCGGGCCTCAGCACAGCGCAGGTCGCCGCTGTGGAAAACAACGACGTGGTTGCGATGGGTACGGCCAGGATCTCGGCGCTGAGCACGGCTCAGACGCGCGCCTTGACTGCCTCGCAAATGCCCGTTCTAACGACGGCCCAATTGGCGTCGATGCGCACCGATCAAATCGCTGCGCTGGATTCAGCGGTGATTGAAACGCTGACCACGGCACAAGTGGTGGCCTTCGGTACGGCCCAAGTGGCAGCGCTGACGACGCAGCAACTGACGCGCGTGTCGGACAACCAAATCAAGTCCATGGAAACAGCGGATTTGGCCGCATTGACCACGGACCAAGTGCGTGCCCTGAGCAACGACCAAGTCGTCGCTTTGACCACGGCGCAGATGCCATCTCTGCTGCCCTCGCAAGTGGTGGCATTGACCACGGCCCAAATCGCCAACATGGAAAATGCGGATGTGGCTGTTTTGACGACTGCGCAAGTCAACATCCTGACCACGGCCCAAGCCAAAGCCTTGACGGCTGACCAGGTGGGCATCCTGACCACGGCCCAAGTGGCTGCGCTGCGAACCGATCAACTGGCTGCGCTGGACTCCAGCGATGTGGAGTCGCTCAGCACCCAGAGCATGGTTGCCTTGAGCTCGCTGCAAGTGAGCGCCCTCACCACGGCGCAAATTTCCAGGCTGGCACAAAAGCACGTTCAAGCGCTGGAGACGGTGGACCTCGCCGCCCTCACCACCACACAAGTTCAAACCTTGAGTGAAGAACAAGTGGGATGGCTGACCACCGCACAGGTTGCGGCCCTGAAGCCTGCGCAAGTTGCGGCCTTCACGACCACCCAAATTACGGCCATTGAGCGATTGGATCTGGTGGTGTTGAACTCCAGCCAGCTGGCAAGCCTCAACACGGCCCAGATGCAAGCCTTGACCGCGGAACAAGTAGCGGTCTTCACCACAGAGCAGGTGACGGCTTTGCGCAGTGACCAACTGTCCGCGCTGGATTCCAGCGACATCGAATCGTTGACCACGGCGCAGGTCGTGGCGCTGAACTCGGTGCAAATCGGCGCACTGACCACCGCTCAGCTGTCGCGCTTCTCTGAAAAGCAGTTGCAAGCCATTGAGACCGCCGATTTGGCAGGCCTCACCACGCAGCAAATGCAGGCTTTGTCCAACGACGAAATCACCTGGCTGCAAACGGGGCAAGTCGTTGCCCTGAAAGTGGCCCAAGTTGCTGCGCTGTTGACCTCGCAAATCGCGAACATGCAAAAGGCCGATGTGGCGGCCATGACCTCCGCGCAAGTGTTTGGCTTGGGCACCAGCCAGGTCTATGCCCTGGTGGGCGACCAAGTGGGGGCGCTCACAACCGACCAAATCGTTGCCATGCGCAGCGACCAAGTCAGTGCGCTCGCCTCTGCCAACATTTCATCATTGACCACCGCCCAAATGGTTGCCTTGAGCTCATTGCAGCTCAGCGCCATGACCACGGCTCAGCTCTCACAATTGTCTGACCGACAAATTCAGGCGATTGAATCTGCTGACATGGTCGGCCTGACAACCCAGCAGTTGGTCAGCCTCAGCAACGACCAAGTGATTGCCATGACGACTGCTCAGGTCTCGGCACTCAAGGTGGCTCAGGTGTCGGCACTGCTGACCTCCCAGATCGAATCCATGGACAAAGTGGATCTTGCGGTGATGTCCTCGGCGCAAATCATGGCCTTGACCACGGCGCAAGTCAAAGCCATGGTTGCCGACCAAGTGGCGGCTTTGCGAACCGACCAGGTGGCTGTGATGAAGAGCGATCAATTGCCTGCCCTGGATGCCAGCGACCTCGAGTCGTTCACCACGGCCCAATTGGTGGCGCTGAGTTCGGCGCAGCTGGGCGCGCTGACCACGGCGCAGCTGGCCAGGTTGTCAGACCGACAGGTTCAGGCGATCGAGTCGGCGGACATGCCTGGCCTGACAACGAGTCAGGTGGTGGCTTTGACCAACGATTGGATTGCGGCCATGACGACGGCGCAGGCCAGCAGTTTGAAGCCGGCGCAAGTGGCCGCCTTCACCACCCAGCAATTCACGGCGATTGAGCCGCGCGATTTGGCGGTCATGGACAGTGCGCAGTTGCGCGCCTTGACCACAGCGCAGGTTGCTGTACTCACGGGTGACCAAGAGGCCAGCTTGACGACCGCGCAATGGGTGGCATTGAGTTCGGACCAGGTGAAAGCCTTGACCACAGACCAGGTGGTGGCCTTGTCGACCGCTCAGATGAACGCACTGACTTCGCTCCAGGTGTCGTCATTGTTGACGCAACAGATTGCGGTCATTGAAGGGGATGATCTGGCGGCAATGACAACGGCCCAGCTGTTTGCTTTGACCACCGATCAGGTGCAGGCACTGAAGACCAGCCAATGGCCCAGCCTGACCACGGCGCAGATGCCCACTTTCAGCGCCAAGCAAGTGGCTGCACTGACGACAGCCCAATTGCGGTCTTTGGAGGAGCGACAAGTCCAAGTGCTGACCTCTACACAAACACGCGCCCTGGAAACTTCGCAATGGGTTGCGCTGAAGGTGGAGCAGGTTGCCAGCTTGTCAACCGATGGCCTGTCTGGCATGACTTCGGCCCAGTTGTCTGCATTGACAACAGCACAGGTGGTGGCTTTGACGACCCGCCAGGTCGCCTCATTCCAGGTTGCACAGCTGAAAGGCTTGACCACCAACCAGGTCGTGGCAATCGAGATTGACGATGTCAAAGCCTTGACCACCAGCCAACTGGCTTCGCTGAGCTCCGATCAAATTCGTGCCTTGAGCACGGACCAGATCCAGGGTTTGACGACCCAGCAGGTGGCAGCACTCACCATCAGTCAGGTCTCTGGCTTGCAAATTGCACAGGTTCAGACTTTGGACGTGCCCAACTTGACCACCTTGAGTTCTGACCAGATTCGTTCGCTGACCACGGAGCAGGTGGCGGGCATGCGGACTGCCCAGTTCGATGTGTTGACCACGGCCCAAGTGGCAGCTTTCAAGACCCTGCAAATTCAGGCGATTGAAACAGCTGACATTCAAGCGTTGACAACACGCAACTTGGCAGCCATGGATTCAGGACAGATCCGGGCTTTGACCACGGCTCAGGTGGCAGCGTTGACCAACGATCAGGTACCGAATTTGATCACTGGCCACATTGCGGCATTGTCCTCTCTGCAGGTGGCAGCTTTGGAAACCAGTGACATTGCAGCGTTGACCACGCAGCAGATGGTGACCTTCAGCGTTGTTCAACTCAAAGCCTTGACCACCTCTCAGGTTGCGGCAATCGATGTATCTCGACTCCAGGCATTGACGACCGATCAACTGCCAGTTTTGACCCTGGCGCAGGTTCAGGCGCTCACGACCACTCAAGTGCAGGCCTTGCAAACCGCACAAGTTGAAGTCATGACCTCCGCGCAAGTCGGGGCCCTGAGTACAGCTCAGGTTCAGGCTCTGGAAACCAGTGACGTGGTGGCCTTGAGCTCGCAGCAGATTCGCGGCATGACCACTGATCAGGTGGCGGCTTTGCAGACTGCGCAAGTGGCCGTGATTCAAACCGCAGACTTGCCAGGCTGGTTGCCCGCTCAAGTTCAAGCCTTGACCACCAGCCAGGTGCAGGCCTTGACCACGGCTCAGGCTTTGGCCTTGAGTTCGCTGCAAGTGGCCTCTTTGGTGACGAGTCAGGTGGCTGCACTGGAAACGGCGGATCTGGCTGCCCTGGAATTGACTCGGGTGACGGCCTTGTCAGCTGACCAGGTCAAGTCCTTGACCACTGACCAGATCGTTGCGCTGACCACTGAGCATGCAGCAGGTCTCAAGACATTGCAAATTCAGGCTTTGAGCCTGGACCAGGTGGCGGCACTTGAAACGCGGGATGTTGCGGTTTTGACCAGCCAGCATATTCGTGCTTTGGCGACCGACCAATTTGCAGCCTTGACCACGTCGCAAATCAAGGCCTTGACCACCGAGCAAATGGTGGCCAGCCTGAGCGAGCAAGTGGGGGGCATGACCACGTCCCAAATTGCGTCGCTGGGCAACAGTTTGGTCTCGGTGCTGAGTTCCAAGCAACTTAGCGCCATGAGTACCGGACAGGTCTTCGCGCTGACCACCGCTCAATTGCCCGCCTTGACCAGCGAAAGCCTCAAAGGTTGGGCCGCAGGGCAGGTGAACGCCTTGACCACGGCCAACATTGCAGCATTGGTCACCAGTCAGGTGGAAGGCTTGACCTTGGTTCAGGTGGCAGCTCTGACGACTGACCGGATTCAAGCGCTGGAAACTGCAGACCTGGCGGCGTTCTCTTCCAGCCAACTGCGCGCTTTGACAGTGGACCAGGTAGCGTCCTTGAGCACAGCTCAGGTTGTCTCCTTGTCACCCAGCTTGGTGAACAGCATGACAGTGACCCAATTTGGTGCTCTGGAAACAGCCGATTTGCGCGCTTTGACCGCAACCCAGTTGCCCCAAGTCACCTCGGCGCAGCTCAGGGCTTTGTCGACCAGTCAGTTGGTCAGCTTGACCACGGCTCAGTTGCAAAGCCTGACCGCGGAAGCTGTGGCGAAGGTTACAGTGGACCAAGCCGCTGCGCTGACAACAGCGCAAGTGGTGGCCTTGACGACGGAGCAGGTCAGCTCTTTGCCGACCGCGACCGTGGTGGCTTTGACCACCGACCAGATTGCTGCCATGCAAACTGAGGACATTGAGGCTTTGACTGCAACGCAGGTTGCGAAACTGACCGTCGCACAATTGGGCGCGCTAAGCACTTCCCAACTTCGTGCGATCGAAACCTCTGATGTGGTGGCGATGTCTTGGACGCAAATCGGTGCTTTGACCACTGACCAGTTGTCAGGTTTGACCTCAAACCAAAAGACAGCGATTTACGTGGACAAGGGTCTGACATCCAGCAACTCGGCGCTTACTACAAATCAGAAGATGATCGTCAGTAACAATGCCTTGACGCCTGTCATACTCGATTTGAACGGCAACGGCATCCAGACCCTGTCTCTGAATGAGGGAACGCAGTTTGACCTGGCCGCACAAGGAACTCCGCAACATGTGGGTTGGGTGGCCCCGACTGATGGCCTGTTGGTCAGAGACCTGAACAACGACGGTGTCATCCAAGATGGCCGTGAGTTGTTTGGCTCCTCCACAGTCTTGCCAGATGGGAAGACTGCGCAAGATGGCTACCAGGCGCTGAAGGCCCTGGATGACAACGCCGATGGCGTGCTCGACAACCGTGACGCTGCTTTTGCTTCCCTGCAAGTGTGGGTGGACAGTGACGCGGACGCCTTCACCGATGCAGGCGAACTGAAATCTTTGGCTGACCTGAACATTGCGTCTTTGGGCTTGCAGGCGCAGACAGGTACCAGCCTGGACCAGGGGAACCTGCTCGGTTTGGTGTCCACTTACCAAACCACTGACGGGGCACAGCACGCGATGGCGGATGTGTGGCTGCAGGTGAAGCCTGAGGACTTGCGCAAAAACGTCACGCAAATGGCTCAGGCGCTGGCCGAGTTGGAGGGGCAGGGCGATGTCTTTGCCAAGGCTGACTTGGCACCGGCTGAGGCGAAACCGGTTGTATCGCTGCAGACAGCCATGGCTCAGCCCGTCAGCACGATGGCACAAGCATTGGCTCAGTTTGACGCCAATGGCCAACCTTATGCCAACACCGCTGGCCTGATGTTGGCCTCGGATCCAACAAATTCGTCAACTCAGAAATTGTTGACAAATGCGGATGATCCGAACAAGCCCATCTTGGGTAGCAGTCAGGTTTGAGCTTGTTGGGTGGAACCAACACTGATAAGAGGAGCTTGCGCTTTTTCATTACACTTAGCGCAAGCTCTCTCTTGGTAACTTAGTGACCCAGCACACCACCCTTCAGTGCCTGACGGCCATCGCGCAGCACCATGGCATTCAGGCCTTGCCTGAGCGTTTGGTGCAAGACCACGATTTGGGGCCTGCAGAGTTGACCACCCGTCAGCTGATCAAGATTGCCGAATCCATCGGTTTGAAATCCAGCAGCAGGCAAATTGCCCTGTCAGAATTTGCCGATCTCAAGGGCGTGTTTCCGCTGATCGCGCGCATGCGCAATCAGGCCGCAGTGATTGTGGCGGGCGCGCAAAAGATGGACACAGGCGAGCTGCGGTTGGCTGTGCTGGACCCAGCCGTCGATGCCAGCAAAGTGAGTGTGGTCAACCAAGCCGACTTCGAAAAAGATTGGTCGGGTGAAATCATTCTCACCAAGCGGCAATACCGCTTGAGCGATGTGGACCGGCCATTTGGCTTGATGTGGTTTGTGCCCGAGGTTTTAAAGCAACGTGACGCTTTTCGCGATATTGCCATTGCGACCCTGGTGCTGAATGCCTTGATGCTGGGCTTGCCGATTTTCACGCAATTGGTGATTGACAAAGTGCTGGTGCACGAAAGCTACTCGACGCTTTTTGTCTTGACCGTTGGCGTGATTTTGATGGTGCTCTTCGAGAGTGGCTTCACCTTCCTGCGGCAGTATTTGTTGCTGGCCGCCACCAACAAAATCGACATTCGTTTGATGCGACGCACGTTCTCTCACATGCTGTCGCTGCCGATTGACTTTTTTGAGCGCCATACCGCGGGCATGCTGGTTCGGCACATGCAGCAAACCACCAGCATTCGCTCTTTTTTGACAGGGTCGTTGTTTTTTACCCTGTTGGAGTCCTTGTCGTTCTTCATTTTTTTACCTGTGCTATTCGGCTACTCGGTCTTGTTGACATCGGTCGTCTTGGTCATTGCCTTGATGATGGCGGCTGTCATCGTGGCGCTGATCAACCCGTTCAACCGCCGCTTACAAGCTTTGTACGCCGCAGAAAGCCAACGCCAATCGATGCTGGTGGAATCCATTCACGGCATTCGCACCATCAAATCCATGGCCATTGAGCCCAAACAACGCAAAATTTGGGAGCAGCGCTCGGCCGATGTGGTGATGATGAACTTTGGCGTAGGGCGCATGTCCTTGGCCGCACAGACCGTGACGCAATTGCTGCAACGGGGAATGACCATTGCGGTGGTGGGCTTGGGTGCGGCCCAGGTGATTGACAAAGAAATGACGGTCGGAACGCTGATTGCCTTCCAAATGCTTTCAGGCCGGGTGACCGGGCCGCTGGTGCAGATCGTGGGCCTGGTGCATGAGATCCAGGAAACCGGGTTGTCTGTGAAGATGCTGGGCGAGGTGATGAACCATCCGCCAGAGCGACAGTCCAGCGGAGGGTTGCGACCGCCCGTGCAAGGGGGAATTACCTTTGAAGACGTGACATTTCGGTACCCGGGTTCGACGGTTGCCGCGCTGGACCGGATTTCACTCAGCATTGCGCCAGGGCAGGTGATTGGGGTGGTGGGCCGCAGTGGTTCGGGCAAAAGTACCCTCACCAAACTCATCCAGAGTTTGTACCCCGTGCAGGAAGGCTTGATTCGCTTTGACGGAGTTGACCTGCGCGAAATTGACCTGGCCTACTTGCGCCGCAACATTGGCGTTGTGCTTCAAGAAAACTTCATGTTCCGCGGAACCATACGCGAGAACATTGCCATGACCAAGCCCGATGCGTCCTTCGAGCAAATTGTGGCTGCAGCCCAAGCCGCTGGGGCTGACGAGTTCATTGAGCGCCTGCCCAAAGGCTATGACACGGTGTTGGAAGAAAGCGCCACCAATTTGTCCGGCGGGCAGCGTCAGCGCTTGGCCATTGCCAGAGCCATTCTGCCCTTGCCCCGCATTTTGATTCTGGACGAAGCCTCCAGCGCTTTGGACCCGGAAAGCGAAGCCATTTTTATGCGAAATCTTTCGAAAATCGCAGAAGGCAAAACAGTAATCATTGTGAGTCACCGCTTGTCGACGCTGGTGAATGCAGACCACATTTTGTTCTTCCAACGCGGTCAAATTTTGGATGCGGCGCGCCATCCAGAACTTCTGGAGCGCTGTGCGCCCTATGCACACCTGTGGAATCAGCAGATTGGGCGTGTATGAAAGCCTGGCTCAAGCAAATTTTCAATCCAGCGCCTCAGGACAAGGCGGTCGATTTTTTGCCCGATGCAGACGAGATTGAACGTACGCCCATTGCGCGGGGTATCCCCATCACTTTGTATGCCTTGCTCAGCCTGTTTGTGCTGATCGTGCTCTGGGCTGCATTGGCAGAAGTGGATGTGGTGGTGTCTGCCAAGGGCAGATTGGTTTCCACAACGCCCAATATCGTTATTCAGCCCATCGAGACAGCTCAGATCGAATCGCTGGATGTCACGGTGGGGCAAGTGGTGAAAAAAGGGCAAGTGCTGGCCACCTTGGACCCGACCGTCATTGGTGCCGATGTCAGTCAGGTTCGTGACCGCTTGAAAAGCCTAGAGGCCCAGATCGACCGCTTGCGATCAGAGGTCGATGGGCGGGCCTTTGGGGGGCGCAGCAATGCCCACGAGAGCCTGCAAGGCAGCCTGGACCTTGAAAAGCTTGCGGGCCAACGAGCACGCATTCTGAGATTTGATGAAAATATTTCGCGCCTGAAATCTTCAATTACCAGCAACGCCGTTGAAATCACCAGCCTGGAACGGCGCGTTCAATCTCTCAAAGAAATTGAGGGCATGAACGAGCAGCTGGTCGAGAAGCAGTTTCAATCACGCAGAGCGTTGCTGGAAAGCCGGGACAAGCGCCTGGAGGTTGAGCGTGAATTGGTCAGCGCTCGCAATCGGGCAAATGAAATGCAAAGGGAGTTGGCAGGTGCCGAAGCTGACAAATCGGCTTTCATCAAAGAGACCCGTCAGAAGGCTTTAGAGGAGTTGGTGAGCGTTCAACGTGAACGTGACAGTTTGGCCGAGCAGTTGGTCAAAGCCGATCGCCGGACACGCTTCATTGCCATTGAAGCGCCTGTAGATTCTGTGGTGTTGGAGGTGGCCAAACGGTCAAAAGGCTCTGTGATTCGAGAGGCTGAGACGTTTATCACACTGGTGCCCCTGGATGCTCCGTTGGAGGTGGAGATTCGAATCAATGCTGCTGAAATTTCCAGCGTTAGCACGGGGGATGCTGTCAGGGTTAAGTTGGATGCTTTTCCGTTTCAAAAGCATGGGGTTCTACTGGGTAATTTGAATAAATTAAGTCAGGATACCGTGAACGCTGAAGACGCTGTCAAAGGGGCGGGGGCTTATTACCTGGGCCGTGTTGAGTTAGGTGAAATCAAACTCAAAAACTTGGACAGACCTTTGAGATTGATGCCTGGGATGTCGATTTCAGCGGAGATACAGGTGGGAAGGCGTTCTGTTTTGAGTTATGTTCTTTATCCTGTGTTACAGGTTAAGGATGAGGCGATAAATGAGAAATGAAAATTTAAAATAATTTGTCCTATCTGACTAACGTCCCTTTTTCAATAGTAAGTTTTCTGGACAATATCAAAGACGCGAAATAAAAATTTAAAGCTAGGCATATGAGCTATCACTAACCCATTCAATCATTCTCTTGACTCCATTGTCGTAAGGTACCATGGGGAACCAATCAAGAATTTTGTTAGCCTTGGCTATATCCGCCACAAAAACTCGTTGGTCACTTTCCCGTGCTGGAACGCATTTGTATTCAAGTTTGATATTCAGAAAATTTTCGATGAGTGAAAAAAGTTCCAAGAGCGAAAGGCTGTTTTTGATTCCACCGCCAACATTAAATGCCATCCCTTTCGCCCTCTCGATATTGTTGACAGCTGCTATGTACAAACGCTTCATGTCGTCAGCATGAAGAACATCGCGTACCTGCTTCCCGTTGCCCGATATAGTGAACGGCTGATACAGTTGTCCACGGCTGGTTTCAATCGCTTTTTGACAGAACCAGCCAATCCAACCCTGATCGTAAGTGGCAAATTGTCTGCCACCATACATTGAAGAATGTCGAAATACTACGGTTTTTAGTCCAAAGATTCGTGCGTAGTCCAACATGTATTGATCAGCAGCACCCTTGGAGCAGCCATAGGGCGAATGAAAATCAAGTTGTATTTGTTCATCAAAGCCATTGGGTTGTTCAAGACAACGGTAGCGGGTTTCAGCCTCTTCATAGGTAAACTGCTCGAGATCGCCATAGACTTTGTTGGTCGAAGAGTAAATGACGATAGCTTGTGGTGCATATTGGCGTACCGCTTCCAATAAATTGTGTGTGCCTACAACGTTGACCTCGAAATCCATTCGTGGGTTGGCGATGGAGGTTGTCATCGCTACCTGTCCGGCAAGATGGAAAATCGCATCTGGTTTGTAGTTCTCAATGACCCGAGTGATGTCATTTGCGTTGCGAATGTCACCGTGTTCGAAGTTGAATACCCCTTGTGATTGTAACCATGTTAAATTATTGCGAGAACCGTTGCGGTAAAGATTATCGAATACAACCAGTTCGTCTCCGCGTGAAATTGCATCGCTTGCCAAGTTGCTGCCAAGAAATCCGCAACCGCCAGTAATGAGGATTTTCATTTTTTAAATTCCAATTCCAAGGTTCTTTTGATACCAAGTTCCAGGTTGAACTTGGGCTGCCAGCCCAAAGCTTTTATATGGGAAATATCAGCCTGGAGATGCATGGGTTCGTTTGGGCGATAGGGTAATGCTCCGAATTGAAGCTTTGTTCTTGAGGAAGTGAGTTTGTGAATCGTTTCAACAAACTCACGGATTGTTGGTGCGACACCCGATCCAAGTTCAATATCTACAATGTCGGAAAGACTGGTGCACTGTCTAATTAAAGTGGAGTACGCGCTCACAACATCATCAATGTATATGAAGTCGCGTTTTTGCTCTCCTGCCGTCAGCTTCAGTATTGGCTCATTTCGCTGACAGATGTTTAAAACATGCGTGCTGAATTTCGATGGGTGGTCGCTCGGGCCATACATGTGCTGAAGAAGCACGTTGACAAAGCGGAGTTGATTAATAGGTTGCGAGGCCAAAAACCGACCCCATTGCGCGAATTGATGCTTGGTCAGGGCGTATGAGCTAACATTCTCTTCAAGGACGGTTCCGGTATTTATGAATGTGACCGGTCTTTTTGAGTGAAGCACCGCCTGCAGAATGACCAATCCAAAACGTAGATTTGTATCATGGATACTTAAAAAACTCTCCCCCTGGCGGCCATAAGCGCAGGCAGTATGAATGATTGTCTCGGGTTCGATGTGACTTATGAATGCGTCAATCTCATCATCTGACTCGCAGCGCCCCACCTCAAATGCTGCTTCCTTACCATGCAGTCGATCAAGTCGCGATTCCGGTCTTAGGAGTAGTGCTACCCGATGTCCATCTTCAAGAAAATGCAAAGCAAGCGCACTGCCAAGGAAACCACTTGCGCCCGTAATGAGGAGGTTCACAATGGAATTCGCAACTTAGAAATTAACGCCGAAAAACTCTTCAAGTTTGTTGGCGATGTAGTCCAAATGATCCTGGCCTAGTCCCGGGAAGGTGCCCAACCAGAACGTTTGATTCATCACGATGTCAGTATTGGTAAGATCGCCACTCACGCGGAATTTGCGGCCCACCATGTAGGGTTGTTTCGTCAGGTTTCCAGCGAACAGCAGTCGAGTTCCGATCTTGTTTTGTTCAAGGAAGTTGATCAAGTCTGTTCGCTTGACACCACTGCTTTCTTTGAGCACAAGAGGAAAACCGAACCAGGATGGCTCTGAATTGGGTGTTGTGTGAGGCAAGTACAGAAATTCTGCAACGCTCGAAAGCTTTGCTTTGAGGTAGTTGAAATTGGCGCGACGTTTAGCGATGAACTCCTCTAGTCGGTCCATTTGCCCAAGGGCACATGCGGCTTGCATGTCACTTATCTTAAGGTTGTAGCCTAAATGGCTGTAGGTGTATTTGTGGTCATACCCGTCCGGCAAGTCACCGCCCAATTCTTTCTTGGTCCAACAAAAACGCTTGTTGCAGGTGTTGTCCTTGCCAGGTGGGCAGTAGCAATCTCGACCCCAGTCACGGAATGATTCTGCGATTAGCTTAAGCTCTGGGTTGTTGGTGAATACTGCTCCGCCCTCGCCCATGGTGATATGGTGAGCGGGGTAAAAACTAAGCGTGGCAATATCGCCAAAAGTACCGACCAGCTTGCCGCCATAAGTTGCTCCCAGGGCGTCGCAGCAGTCTTCTATTAGCCATAGATTGTACTTCTTGCAGAGGGCAGTGACGACATCCAGGTTAAACGGGTTACCTAGGGAGTGTGCCAACATGATTGCCTTAGTCTTTGGACCAATGGCCGACTCTATCTTGCTGGCGTCGATGTTATGCGTTGTCAAGTCGACATCCACAAATACCGGAACGGCTCCGAATTGAATGATGGGGTTTACCGTGGTTGGGAAGCCGGCAGCCACCCCGATCACCTCGTCACCCTGCTTGATCGCACGGTCGCCCAGCTTTGGGCTAGTCAAAGTAGAAAAGGCCACAAGGTTGGCAGATGAGCCTGAATTGACGGTGATGAGATATTTGACACCCAGGAAGTCGGCTAGGCGCTGCTCGAACATGGCATTGAAACGCCCCGTGGTGAGCCAGCCATCTAATGAGGCTTCGACCATGTTCTTCAGTTCCTGAGCTCCAATAACTTTTCCAGAGACCGGGACCGGAGTCTCGCCTGCAATGAATGGCTTTGGTGCATGAACAATATCTGAATATTGTTGTACGAGTTGAGCAATTTCTTGGCGGATGGTGTCGGCTGTTTTATTGTGAAATTGAATAGTGGAAATCGTCATTTGAAATCAGCTCAGACAGTTTTACAGAGTGGTGTATTGAAATTCATCGATCTGACTCAGGCATTTCGAATGAACGTTACCATGTGACAGCCAGTGATGGTGCCAGTCAGTAATTCGACGAAGTGAATCAGCAAGGCTCCAGCGAGGGTGCCACCCCAATTTAGACTTAGCCTTGGAGATATCTAATTTGAGGTAATTGGCTTCATGCGGCTGTACTCTGTCATCTAATTGCCAGCTAGCGCCATCGTCCCAAGCCGCAACCATTTGCTCAACGATCCACTGAACTGGGCGTGCATCTTCCTCATGAGGCCCAAAATTCCAACCCTCTGCGAATATTTTCTGATCAGTGTAAAGGCGCTCCGCGAGCATCAAATAGCCGGACAAAGGTTCCAGCACGTGCTGCCAAGGACGGGTTGCATGGGGATTTCGGATATAAACGGGCTGTGATTTTTCGAACGCACGCAGAATATCTGGAATCAAGCGGTCAGTTGCCCAATCACCGCCTCCAATCACATTACCAGCACGGGCAGAGGCTAGAGCAATTCCACAATTATTAAAGAAAGATCGGCGATAAGCGCTGGTGACCAGCTCAGAACAACCTTTGCTGTTACTGTAGGGGTCGAATCCCCCCATGGGTTCTTCTTCTCTGTAACCCCATACCCATTCTTTGTTTTCGTAGCACTTGTCAGTCGTGATGTTCACTACAACTTTTGCGGTACCTACCTGACGAGCAGCTTCCAACACATGAACTGTACCCATGACGTTGGTTGCGTAGGTCTCGACAGGCTCTTGATAGGAATAACGCACCAGCGGCTGAGCAGCCATATGAAAGATGATGTCCGGCTTGCAGGTCTTCATTGCAGCAAATACTGCTGAGTAGTCACGAATATCCCCAATCGTGCTGTGCATGCCAGTGATCACCTTGGCTTCATTAAAAAGGGAAGGTGTTGTTGGTGGAGCCAGAGACAAACCGTTCAATTCTGCTCCCATAGACTGTAGCCAAAGGCTAAGCCAACTACCTTTGAAGCCAGTGTGGCCAGTCAAAAAGACGCGTTTGCCGCTCCAAAAATTCCGATTAACCCCTTGCATGATCAATCCCATTTTTTCCACGGGGCTTTGCCGCGACTCCACAACTCTTCCAGCAGATGCTTATCTCTAAGGGTGTCCATTGGTTGCCAGAAACCATGGTGCTCGAAGGCCATGAGTTGATCGTCGTCGGCTAACTTCGTTAATGGTTCCTGTTCCCAGACTGTTTGATCACCCTTGATGTGACTTAGAACTTTAGGAGACAGCACAAAAAAACCACCATTGATCATAGCGCCATCTCCCTTGGGCTTTTCCTTGAAGGACATCACTTGATTATTGTGAATGTCTAAGGCTCCAAAACGACCAGGTGGGTAGGTTGACGTTAGAGTTGCCCACTTACCGTGGGTAAAGTGAAAGTCGATGCTAGCTGAGATATCAATGTCGCCAACGCCATCACCGTATGTAAAGCAAAAAGCGTCCTCGTTCTTGACGTAATCAGCAACTCGTCCTAAACGCCCGCCAGTCATTGACTCATCGCCAGTGTCCACTAGCGTAACTTTCCAGGGTTCTGCGCGTTTTTCATGTACGTGCATTGAATTAGCTTGCATGTCGAAAGTTACATCTGACATGTGTAAAAAATAGTTAGCGAAATATTCTTTGATGACATAGCCTTTGTATCCGCAGCAGATCACAAATTCATTGATACCATGATAGGAGTACATCTTCATGATATGCCACAGAATCGGTTTGCCCCCAATTTCTACCATGGGTTTAGGGCGTGTAGAAGTCTCTTCGCTAAGACGTGTTCCCAGACCACCTGCAAGAATTACGGCCTTCATAAATTTTTACCTTGTCTTATCAATGGGTGCCTGAACTTACAAAAGCATCGGCATAAAAATTTCTGGAAGATAACCCAGATGCAATTAAGAGTGACTTAGCACTTTGGATCATGTTGTTTGAACCGCATGCATACACAACTGCATTTTTTAGATCTTGCTTGTAATTCAATAATATTTCTTGAACATACCCTTTCGCACCAGACCAGTTACCTGAAGGACGCGAGAGGACAGGGGTGAAAGTGAAATCGCCAGGAACTTCATTCACGTTGAAATAGAGGTCTTCAATACTACGGCCACCCCAGAGCACTTTAGTAGACCTTGGACGTCTGTTATCTTTTCGTAAAGACAATGATTCCAGCATCGACTTGACTGGTGCAATCCCCGTACCTGTGGCTAAAAAAATGAGATCTCTATCAGCTATTTCACGCAAAAAGAAGGTGCCAAGTGGGCCGTTGAGTCGAAGTAAGTCATTAATCTTTGCTTGATTGAACCAGTATTCGCTCATTTGTCCACCAGGTAGTTCTCTGATGTGTAGCTCTAAAGTCTTGGAAATGAAATCGGCATTGGCCAATGAGTAACTTCGACGAATACTATTAGGTCCGATTATATCAATATATTGACCTGGTATGAAAGAAAAATCAGCCGTCGGTGGAAGGCGTAGGCTTACACCAATGACATCTTGAGCAAGTCGTTCAATTTGACTAATCCTGCATGGGAGTGTTTTGATGGCAGGCAGCTCGAGCCCTCCAAGATCCTCTACTTCAAGAAATAAATCTGTCTCGGCTGCTCGTACACAACTTAGAATCCAACCTTCAGCTTTATCTGTTTGGCTAAGTCCTGTTTCAGGGTGCATGGCGTACGTTGACCCACTCAACACTCTGCACTTACAGGCACTACAGCGTCCAGTCTTACAGCTGTATGGCATGTTAAGGTTGGCAAGCTCCGCAGCATGTAGGATAGACAGCCCAGATGTAGAATTAAAATATTTTCCGGAATTTAAATTAATTATTGGCATGAGATGTCGGCATATTCAAATTTCAAAGTAAATATTGGAGTGACTCGGTAAATTTTATACGTAATATTAATATCAGAAAATTGTCTTCGATATAATTAAAATGAATAAAATAAATTAAGATTTTATTTTCAGTAAATTAATTGAAATGAAATTTTTGGCATTGCTGTAACAATTCGTTGTGCGAGGATTATTAGACAAGTTGGATTCATGTGCAAGAAAAAATACTTTTGGCTCGCCGAGATAGTAAACGTATTCATATTTTAACGCTATTAACGGGAATAAAAGCCAATCTACTCCCGCGCCGGTTTCTGAATAGTCTGTGGACTCAAATCCTGAAATGTCAGAATGCAAGTTATCAAGCAAGTCTTGTGACCTGCAAATCATTGCACATGGCGATACTGGCGTGATATGGTCAATTTTCGTGGTTAAGTGTAAAAATTGTGTTTTTCTGATCTTAGTATTATTTAAAAACATATTGTAATATGTGTTGCCTACCCATTTTTCATGGCCAATGATGGCTGGGGATATAACCATGCTGCATTGCGGATTAATCAAGTGTGGAATAGTTGACTCAAGAAAATCTTGCCCTAGAAGATCATCGCTGAATTGTAGTTTGCTATATTTTGCGGTAGATTTAGAAATGCCTGACTTCCAGTTTGCAACAGGACCAATATTTTCTGAATTTTGATATATACGAATTCGCGGGTCTGATTTATTTATTTCTCTGGCAATGTTTATGGTATTGTCGGTGCTACAGTTATCTGAGATAATTATTTCGATATCATTAATGGTCTGTTTTTGGGCCGAATTTATACAACTCTCAATGAATTTTTCTGAATTGTATGTGGGAATTATGATTGAAGCTAAGGGCATGGTTTTCTACTCTGCTACTGGATAGTTGATTCCGATTTTATTTGTGCAAAATTGCTAGTAGGGAGTCCGTTGAGTTTCTCCATGAGAATTTATCTCGAATGAATAGGGCGTCCTTTAAATCAAATTCTTTTATTTCTTCATCGATTGAATTTCGTATTATGTCAGACAGTCCTGAAGTATCTATAAAAGCCCACTTGCCGAAATCAGAATCGATATGAGGGTAAATATTACGCCAGTCCATATCTACTATCTCACTAATTTGATATGGGATTATTCGGGTGTTAAGCTTTGTGCTTCTCAAAAACTCCGACTGCCCCCCAAAATCCGTCGCAATCACCTTCAACCCGCAAGCAATCGCCTCCAGCAACGGCAAACCCCACCCCTCACATTTAGACGGAAAAACAAAATGCGTCGCACTGTGGTAAAGCTCAAGCATCTGCTCATCACTTGCAATGCCTTGCACCACCGTAATAGGCAAGTGTGAGTACTTCGCACAAAGCTCTAAAAACTCAGGGTGCTGCACCGACTGAACGCCATTGATCCAATCTGCTTTGATCCAAATTTCGAAATTGGGATTCTGCTGATGCGCAAGGTGAAAAGCTTCAAACGCCTCAGGATAGCTTTTGCGATTTTCATATTTCCCGATCATTAAAAACCGAGGAATTTTGGGTGGAGGTGAATTCCTGAAGGGGTGGAATTTGACAGGGTCAATACCTTCAGGAACGACGGCTGTCTTTTCAGGTGCAATGCCGTAATTGATCATGCATTGTCGCCCCCACTCACTGGGTGACAAGATCAAATCAAAAGTTTTATCCCACTGCTCATAGCCAGGGATGGGGCGTGTAGATTCGAACACGCTCCAGTAGATATTTTTACCTTTGAGCATGGGTGCATACTCGCTCGGGTAAAAATGCAAGTTGACATCTGTGTCTAAGCAGTCTTCAATCGCTGCCTTCACTTCGGTTTCGTTGAAGTGAGAAAACTTTTGTATTTCAATATTTTTAAGCTTGTATTGAACCAGGCAGTTGTAAATGTTCAACGCGTGCGTTCCAATGCCTGTTTGATTGTAAATTCCAAAGAGTCGGATACGCATACGAAGGGTGCCGTTCAAAGATGGGCTTCTAACAATTGAATATTGGACTGAATGACTTTTTCGTGGGGCATTAGTCTGTTGGCAGCGTACATGTAAAGTAAGCTTTCACGGTGCGCCCCTGTTTTGAGCAATAACTCGCTCATTTTGGCGCTGGCCAAGCCCAGGTCTGTGCCGTTAAGTGTGCGCAAGCCCTCCTTCATCAGCTCGATGGCATCTGCAGGGCGATGGGCTTGATCTAAATAATGAACCCATTGAACTTTGCCACTGAAGTTGTTCTGAGCCATGACGGTCAGTTTCTTCAAGTCAGAAAGGGCAGGGTATTCAATCGGCGGTAAGGCCGGTAATGGCATCAGCGGCGAAGCTTGGCAAATCATTTTCGACACGGTCTTGAAGGTAGAGCCTGTCATGCCCAGTTGTTCAGCATGGCCGAGTACGAGCATGTCAATCAATGCTTCCAGCACCGAGTCTTCGCTGCGCTGAATATTGCCGTGATACACCCTACCATCGTCGTCAGCGGTCGGTGCTGTCCAGATGCCTGAAGCAACTTTTTTCTCCACGTAAGAGGCTTTTCTCCTGGCTTTGACGTGCGGCAGTCGTTGCGCCATGATTTCTGCATAAGGGTCATCAGAGCACACAAAGAACATTTTTTCTGGATGGAGGTTGCAAATGGTTTGCACTTCTTCATCGCTGTAGCCGATGTTCAAATCTGTTCGACGCAAGTGAATGCCGTAGTACGGGGCAGCTTTGAGTTCCTCTTGCATGAATTGGCGGGCTTTGTCCTGGATGGACTTTTGAATTTTTAGGCTGCGAATGGTTTCATCCAGCAGGTTCTGGGGCAGCCAGCTCGGTATCAGGGCAGGGTAAAAAAACACACGCTCATGTTTTTCTATTTGCTGGCCAAAAGAATTCAAGTCCTGAAACTTGTAGGCATCGTGAAACGGTCGTGCAATGGTGTTTGCACCAATCTCGTCATGAAGCAAGGCATGGTGCTGATGCAGTTCGGGCGCAAGCTCTGTGAGTTTCCGGTCAACCGCTTGGATGGATGTTTCAAAGATTTTGTCGAAGGCCGCCTGGCACCAATTGTTTTGGGGCCAATAGATTGTGTAGTTCCAGCCGAAATGGTTGGCAAGGGTCAGTCCAGACACCAATGCATTGAACCGATTGCCAAAACCGCCATCACAAAATATTGCGAACTCTTTGATGAATTTCATAGGGCGGGTTTGTTAAGCAGGAAGTCCCAAGCGTTGATTGATCGCTGCTGTAGCCACGGACCAATCACTTTGTACGCTCAGCGCACTCTCTGGCGGTATGGGTTTGCGCTGGCTCAGCAACAGGCGAGCCGTCAATTCGGCCAGGTCAGGCTCGATGAACGCATTGACCGGAATCTCTTGTTTCAGGGGATGGTTCTCATGCCGAACACCTCCGATTTGTGTCACCAGGGGCCCGGCTAAGAAATCATCGGTCGCGCCACCGCGTGTGGCAATCACCGGCGTCAAGCATGCCAAAGCTTCTCTCACCGGCAAGTTATAGCCTTCCGCTCGGTAAGGCGATACATAGGCGTCGGCCATGTTGTAGAGCGCATTCAACTCACTCAGTGACAAATTCACCGGGATCATGGTGATGGCCTGAATGACTTCGTCACTCAGCAAATCATGCTCTTTGAGGGTTTGAACGACAAACTCTTCGGTATTCGTTGAGTAGGTGTTTCTTTGGTCTTTCAAGACCAAACGAAGGTCTTTGCGCACTTTGCGTGCCATCGCGAAGGCGCGCAAGAGCAAATCCATGCCCTTGGCCCAATGCTGCGTGCCAACATTGAGCAACAAGACTTCGTGCGGTTGAAAGCCCAAGGCTTGCCGTTGCTGTTGAATGGTCGGGGCAGAAGCCGGCGCGAAATATCTTGAGTCCACGCTGTGAGGCACGATTTGAATAGCGGCCTCAGGAATGCCATTGGCCACCAGGCGCTCAAAGCTCCAGCGGCTGGGGGTGGCAATGAAGCCACCTTCCCCCACAAATTGGGGAATATTTTGCAAAGGGGTGGTGGTGACGTCCAGGCCAAACTCGGTCACCATGAAGACGCCAACCCTTTTACCTGGGAAGGGGTCCAAGTTGAACGGGGAGTAAATGCGAAAGACGCCATCAAATTCATCGGATGGTGCCAATTTGTCGATGAGCGCCTGGTCTTGTTCGAACAAACCAGCCGGGTTGCGCGTTTTGCCCCAGTTGTCAAAAAAGAAGGGCTTGTCCAAGTGGCTCAATTGAATATGGGGTGATTTGGCCCACTCTAACAATTGAAATTGGTTCACCAATGCATAAGAGTGGCTGATGCCGCGCCAACCTTCGACCTGTAATTTGAATGGATGTGTCATGGTGTCAGTGCAAGGGCATTCGGGCAGGCTACCGCAATCCGAATGCAGGATGCTTTGGCCTCTTCACGCAAATCTTGTGCCTGGAAATTTTGACACTTGCGGCGCACAGCTTGAATGGCAATTTCGTCAATGTTGTGAAATACCAACCCGTGGAAATGTCTTGCCGCAAGCTGGCACGGCCTTTGCTGAAGTCGACGCACCCAGCTCATTCATTTGGGCTTCCAGTCAACTTTCCGTCACTTCAGGAGCATCCATGTCCCTTCTTCAAGAACTGATGAACCAGGCCGCGAACGGCAGCCTTTTGCAGCCGCATTTGATCAGCCGCTTTTCGGCGACTGAGATTCGTGAATCGATTCAACAACTGGTGGCCACAGAGCAAATCGAATTGGCCTATGCCCTGGGAGACGCCGGCATGAGCCTGTATCCCAATAGCGAGGACATGCTGGCCATCAACGGTTTGCTGGCCATCATGCGCCAAGAATGGCAGCAGGCGGTTGACTTGCTGGAAGAGCTTACCCAATTGCAAGGCGAGCAGACCCAGCCCTTCACGTATGTGATGCTGGTTCGCGCCTTGCG